>Ga0099848_1000956_pt1 | contig 13468 bp, 27 predicted proteins | sample CB_VirMetaG_3_FD_78179 | JGI IMG/M metagenome (GOLD analysis project Ga0099848, IMG submission 78179) | Freshwater to marine saline gradient viral communities from Chesapeake Bay - CB_1508_1S Viral MetaG | ecosystem: Environmental > Aquatic > Marine > Coastal | place: USA: Chesapeake Bay... | reverse complement strand
TTGATCTTGCTCGAATGGGAATGGGAAAGGGAATGGTCAGCGCAGAATGTGCTGGCTGACCATAGCCAATGAGAAAAGAAGAAGAAGGATCATCGGGAATGCCATGACGCCAGCACACCCCCGAGACACATAACAATCAAGAACGGAACGGAGAACAATAGGATAAGGAATATATCAAGCTCTTCGTTACCTGCCAATCCTAGTAGGCCGATAAAGCCTACTAGGAAACAGATAGCACCTAAAGATTGTATAAATCGCATGACTGCCCCCTTACTCGTCCTTGCCAAAGTACCGCTCCCACTCGTCAGGCGTAATGCCTGTCATGAGGAACTCGCGGTGGTCCGCGCTAATATGAGGCATGGCGTCTTGAATGAACGTGCCTGTCATCCAAGCGTGAATCTGCTCTTCGGTTACTGGTATGTCAATAGTGTTGGTATTGCCAGTGAGTTCTGATTTCTTTGTGATGAACATAAGTCAATCCTCTTTCTACAGGTTTATGTAATGTTGCAAGCGTAGTATAGCAATAGATATTTTATGAACCAGTCTTATATACTCGTTCGTGCGTTGAGGAAGATAGATAATAATTAACAGATAATGATTAACAGATACCTCTCAGTCTGTGTGTCATCAATAATCTTCGTTTCTCAGGAATGGGAAAGGGAGAAAGGGAGAAAGGGAGAAAGGGGGACAAGCCCCCTTAGTTATTAGACCTCCCTGATAAAATACATAACTAGAGGTCCGTGACTACTGCACCCATTGTACGCAAGCTGTAGGACCTCAATCTTAGAATTTTTGTAGTGGGACAAGGTATGATAGATGTCAAACTCTGTGCTTTTGAACTCACTGACTTCCTCAAACTTATAACTAAGATTACCAAAAAGAATACGAGCCGTGTCAAACTTTTCTGGGGAATCACCACAAGCCGCTTCCTCAAGGTCTAACCAGTACCAGTTTTGGTCATCAAAAAAGTATGGCTGTAACAAAGACCAGATCGGGGTTGTGATGTAAAACTTAGAATCAGGATCGTAATCACCGCCCTCATAATAATCTGCTAACCATTTGCGCAAACCGAGCTCGTTGATTTCTGGTAAATTTAGCATTATCATCTCCTTTCTACGAGTTTTAAGATTTTTACTGGGTACTGCAAAGCCAGTATGCCGTTAGACTTTTTATGAAACAACAGTTTGTCCGTCTTAGATAATCGTAGGGGAATAGAGTTTTGAGGATGATTGATAATGATTATGTATATATACATAATCATTGAGTCATCAATCTTCATCAATCTTCCTCTCTGGAATGGGAAAGGGAAAGGGGAGCCGAAGCTCCCCAGACACTAACTAACCTTGGACAACTAACTTGACGAACGGTGTCATCCAGTATTTTGAGGAAGGACTGTAACCACCGTGCATGAGCGCGTGGAGGCAGACAGGCTTCTTGCGAGAGTGACCAAGCGGAGCGGCCTTGTTGAGAACGGCCTTGAGCGAGGTATCACCGTCGACTCCCCTCAGCATCCAGTCTTGGATGGTTTGACGAACACCGCCAGCGCGACCGCCATAACCGAACGGGACTGGAGATGCACTATCCATGTCGCAATTTTCAAGAGGCACGATTTTCACGTTCGCCTCATTACCGCCAGCGTGTTCTTGGACAAATTGCCAGATCTGACCGTAGGTGATCTCTGTGTCAGATACTACGAGTTCAGCTGAATTAACGGTGGCAGTTTGAGTCTGCGCGACTTTCTTAGTCTTGGCTGTTGCCATGATAAATCTCCTTTCTACGAGAAATAATTGATAAAGAACTCGTAAAGCACTATTGCCTTACACTGTTCATTATACAGTCATTATTATTCATTGCCAGTCTTTTTGCGTCTTTCTTAATCGGTCAAGAACCGCCTCATCATCAATCATCGTCCATGCTCCCTGAATCATCAATCATCGTCAATCATCTGATCTCCTCTGGAATGGGAAAGGGAGGAAGATTGATAATGATCCATGGTTCATGATTCATGGACAGAGGATGATAGAAGAGGATTTCCCCGTCATGGCTCACGCATCACGGCTCATCGTCTTTCTTCCTCTGGGAATGGGTAAGAAGAAAGAAGACAAGACCCTCCCAATCATAAGGGACTCCCGTCTCCCAATCGGGGGTCAATGGCTCACGCGTCTTGGTTCCCTCCCCAAGCTCCATGGCTCTTTCTCCCCGAAATAATTTGAGGGATCGGGAGGAGGGGTGGCTAACCAAGTTCCAGACGGATCCTCCGACCGAAGAATATCGTGTTTGCCACGCTATCTGGTGAGGTCTCAGGTCGACCTTGTTAAGGATCTTTAATTTAGAGACCTTCAACTCAAGCCAAAACGAGACACCACCTTTGATGCCATGCAGGTCTGGGATTCCTGGAGTTGCCCAAGTCTCGAGGCGTGTCCAAAACACCCCGAGACCGAGCGTCCCCTCTTTGAGTTTAGACCAGAGTTGTGACTCAGGCTTCGCCATGTGAGGCTATCCCTTCCAAAATTTCGTAACACTGGTCGCATGGAGTTTTTTCGTCATCATCCAACACAGTCGCATAATTGTTACCGAGCATCGGCATACCGCAAAGCGTCGTGCTAGAATCGTTCATTGATAGGTGCTGTTGACCTAACCGCTTTGTCCACTCATATGTCTTTAAGGACATGGGAAACCTCCTCTTCATTAAGGGATTCTTCAAGGTTGACGCAGTATGTCTTGCATCGTTCCTTGAGTTCTTCGTACGCATTGTCAAAACCAGAGAACACTCGCAGGTTGAACCTCTCAGTTTCACCTGTGTCCCAATCAACTTCTTCGTAGATAGAGTAGCGTTCTAGGTCGGTACTGTAATCCATGATCAGACGCATCCATGGATCGTTTTCGCGTTCAGAGTTTTCTGAACTCAGCGGGATGATTAGCGGTTGAAATCCTAACACGTTCTCATTCGCCTCCGTTGGTCGTTCATTCCAAAAGAAGGTGGAGTTCATAACTCCACCCAGTCCTCGGGATAGTCAGAAAAGAGTTGTGCCGCTATCGCATAAGCAACGGCTCTCTCATCAACCACACCATTAGAGCATTTATCGGTAGGGATTGCCTCGTCCTCTAGAGCGGGGCAACCGAACTGAGCAAACAGCTTGCCTCGTTTCTCATAATCACCAAATTCGTGCAGGCAATCATGATCCCAAGGTTCGCCGCAGAAACGACAATGTATGTCCATAACAAAACTCCTTTCTATGAGTTGTTGAAGATGCACCCTGCTGGGTACATATACAGTATGTTTTAAGAGCTTTAGAGGAGCAAGGCTCTTTTACTCTTCTTTTGTCACTTCGCCTTCGATGACTAGATTGCCAGATGTAATCGCGGCAAGAGCGGGGAAATCCTCTTGGAGTTTTTGGATTTCTTTCATGACCTCTTCTTTACTCATCTGATCAATCCGTCCGTGGAGTATTTCTTTACGATCTATATAGAGCCCAGCGGCTTGGCCTCTGGATTTTTCTGCCGCGACTGCGGCCGCAAAGTTTCCTCCTGTCAGGGCGGCATCCCTGATCTCTGCCAGTTTTTTCACATGACCCTCAAAGCTGACCTCATATTTTCTAGCCAGTTCTTGCTTCAGTTCACGGATTCTCTCTACTACATGGGGATAATCCCTGCCATTGAGTAACTGTGAGGCAGAAGCATGGGCAGATTTCTTGGAGTATCCAGCGCGAATGGCGGCTTCAGTCTGGCTCACTTCTTCGCATACAAATATCTTGCAGAACTCCTCCTGCATTGGGGTGATATTCTTCTCTGTCCGTGGGTTTGCCACAACATCCAAAGACTGCTTGTGAGTTGCTTTTGCCAGAGCCATTTCTAAATCCTTACAGGTTGTCCCAGACTTTGCATAATAGGTCGATTTCCAAAAAAGTTAAAATTCTATTTTTAGACTATCCGAGGTCGCGCGTACCGAGAAAGTCATGAATAAACAGATCAAGATATTGGAATTATTGAATCTTTTTTAACCTAACTCCTTGAAAGTACGGATATAGTGTGATATCGTATATTTAAGAAAGTTAAAAATGGTTTTTTATCCTATCCGCATTTTACCCCTATATAGCAAAGTCCTATTTTGCGAATCTATCTTTCGACCTGCGAGTCCAATCGATGAGTATTGATTCTTCTTTTGCGGAGACGCCGGAAGGTACTTTGTGAATTTTGCCACCGTTTTTGAGATACTGCTTTATCTCATCTGCTAACCGTTCGCGGACTTCTTGTTTTTGCTTTAGGGGATCAGAAACCATGATGCGTGTTCCGAGTGTCTATGGAGTTGGGAGTTGGTGGGTGGTGTAGTGGGTATGCCCCCTGTGCGATTGTTGTCTGAGCGCGTCGACAGGGGGTCATATTTACTTGCCGAGTAGCCAGCCAAACAGCTTCTTAAACAAACTGGGAGGAGGGGCGGGAACCTCGGGTTGTTTTTCTGTTTGTCCTGTGGCGGTGACGCTACCTACGGTGATAGTTGCGGAGACGGATATGTTTTCGGGCGAGGAGTCGACTACAGTCACAACTGCGTCAGGCTCTAGGCCGCGTTCCTCATTTTCTTTCTTCAATCGCTGGTAGATTATATAGTCCACCTGATTTTCGGTGAGGTTGTGCTTCTTGCAGATATCCTCCATGGACATCCCATCGGCTTTATCCTTGGCTACCTCGTACACTTGCTTGTCACTGTATTTGACTTCAAACATTGCGCTTTGTCCTCGCTTCTAATTGGGCAACCTCTCGTGCTTTGCCGTTGACATACTGGTCAAAAGATTGAATGGCTTTGGGATTGTTATGACAAATCACATCAATCAAGTCCGTAAAAGTATCATACTTGGCTTCTTCAGTAAAACGAAGCTCTCGTAAAGACAATGCACTCACGGCTTTGATCTCACGCTTGGTAAGATCCATGAGTGCATTGAGCTTGGTTACAGTTTCGTACTTGGTCATTCCTTTTTCATCTTGAAGATGTAGAACTTACCGTCTCGAGTGCGAGTCACAGGTTTGAATGGAAGATCCGGATGCCTACGCAGATATTGGCCGATAAGGTTACAGAATCGCTTACCTTCCACCCGATTGCTGAATACCAGAGCTTCTTTGCCTGTGCTTAGATCAAGGAACTTTTGATATTTTTTACTGCCAGATCCACTCTTGCAGGGACCTAACTCTTCTAAAGTTACTGATACTTTGCGCATTATGCCTCCTTTGGACGTAGCCCAGCAATTCTCGCTGTGATCACACGGCTGTCGTTGCATTTATCGCAAGCCCTGCCTGTCTGACTGAGCGGCCAAGGATCGTTGCCATCTAACCAACCGATAGCTTTGTTTGTCGCATTGGCTCCTTCGGCCAACGGCTTTTTACAGAGTACACAATCTTCCATGGTCAGTACCAGCAGCGATATACAACCTCGCCTCCCTTGCGCACAGCATCAAGTGCTTCGTTGACAAACTGGGTGTCTTCTTCTTGGTATTGTTTGACGGCATCCTCTTGGAACTGATGCCCCCAGAAAAAGCCTCCAGCACAAAAGTTGTCATCAAAGCCAGACTCTATCTGTTGCTTGAGCAACTGTAGGTTTCCCTCGGTTAAGGGCATTTCCTCGCAGTTAAACTCATTGCTATTGCCCTTTTCATGCCAGAGCTTTTGCATGAACTCCTGCAACCGAGAGTGTTTGCGCCATTGAAACTTTTTTTGCTGACCGTTCTTTTGACGGATAAAGCCGTATTGATCAAGACCCATTTTTTGTCTCCTCTTTCTTAGGTGTATTGCGGATTAAGAACATTCCTTTCGTATTAAACGGAGAACCATCGGACATGGTCACCGTAACTTCCTCGCTGGAGTTTGGCTCAGCTTTGTCTGCGTCGTACAGACAGTCCGAGCACATATTCAACCAACGAATATCGTTTTCGTACTCTTTGTCATCTAGAGTACCGTTGAACGATGCTTCAACTGCCCACACTTGAGTGGGCAGACTGCGGTGCATCTTTATACCTGTCTCGTTACCGAGTTGTTGGCAACGATCGCAGTATTCGCTACTGTTATCACTATCTATTCTAAATGTAACCTGATTCATACATCACCTCATACAATTATTCGACCGTTAATTTCAAGAGTTGAGTCGCGAAGTATTTCCGTAATCTCATCGGTTAAGATGTTTCTCATGCGCTCGTCGATGTCGTAACCGTAGTCACTAAGGTCGAAGTAGTCGTCAATATCGAAGTTGTCAAACACATGGAGTTTGAAGTCTTCCAGTTTTTCATCAACAACCTCTTCATGTGTGCGCAGAGAGTGCAGTATTTTCTCGTCTACGTAGTCGTCAAACACATGGTCTTTGAAGTCTTGCAGTTTTTCATCAACAACCGCTTCAATTGTGCCTTCAATGCCCTGTTCAATGTGAAACCAAGTACCCATACGACGTTCGTCTGCCAGCTTTAGTTTCTCGTGTAAGACGCTAACCTCCTGAACTAACAGAGTAATCATACGCGACTGCCAGTCAACGATAGGCGCGACTATGCCCTTGTCGGGTACGTTAAGCATTTCGTCAGTTAGGATTTCTCGTGTATCACGAAGCGGCATGGCTTCGTCACGAGCAGAGATGTCAGCACAATGTGCTACTTCAAACGGCTGTTGATCGAGAGGATCACTAGCACTAGGGCGATCATTAGAATATATGTCATTACTTTCTTCCATTACTTACTCCTTTCTTGAGTTAGCTGATTAATACTGCAATGTAGCAGTATGTAAACAATAATATAAGATTTAGTTAGAAACCACTCTTAATTGCTCTCGGAGTGTCAATTGTTTATAGAAACAACACCTGTCCAATTCTCCAGACAGGTGCTCGGCCAGTTGGTTGTTGATTACTTGCTGTTGCGGATTATGTGCCAGTATAGCTGGTTACGTGTCGGCTTCTTCAGCATCGAAACATCTACAATTTGCTCCTTGTAGATTATCTCAGGGTGAAGCTCTCGGATACTTACCGTGAACCCATCGACCTTTGTCACAAGCCACAGCGTAGCCTCTTCCATGGAGTTAACTACCACAATATCGCCTTTCTTGGTTTTCATTGTCTTATTCCTCTTTCTACAGGTTTATGTAATGCGACTTGTCTATCACGGAACAGCCTCTTTGAAAGAACAGTTTTCCATGTGTTGACGAATCTTCGGTATTCTTCGTACGCCTTCTAATCCAAGATCGCGGACGTAGGAGTCAAACTTTTGTTTGACATGATCACGAGAATAACCGAACATGGTTAGTGTGCGATCATCACCTTCCGATTTCAAGATGTACCAGTCTTTACTGACTTTCGTTATTTTCATTTTCTCCCCCCTTATTAGGATTGCTTTCTGGATCAGCTGGATCTTCCCAACCGTCAAAGAAGCAAGTATCAGGATACTCGCAATCATACTCGGAATACCAGTTGTCCCCAGTTCCAAACGGATCATATTCCTTGTGGCAGATAGGGCATTCCGTTGCCCAGTCTTTGCGTGAGTTCATACTAGAACGGGATACTGTGGATGGAAGGCCAGTTACGGACAGCGTGTTCTTCGTTGGTATACTCCTCAGTTATTTTGAGTTTGATGCCACGTTCTTGCGCTCTGCGCCAGAAAACTTGGTAGTCACAGTCCTCCTCTAGCGCGTACTGTGTCGGGGCTATCTCATTGTTTTTGTACGAGAAAGCAGAGAAGTCATCTTCTTTTAGCCCGAGCATTTGCATTTGCTGACGGCTAACTATCAGGTAGCCGTGTCCTGGATCAGAGATAAAGGTACAAGCGAAATCAACATTAGCAACCATGATCAATACTCCGAAGGTAAGATGAGGGTGTCATTCATATACCAAAACTGCCAGAGACCTTCCGGTGCATCGGTATATTCAATAGCACGATTATAGATCTGGGTTTCGTTACCGTCGGTCGCGGTAATATCTGCCCTGTCATCTTTTACTGCAAGAGTCAGGAAAGCCTCGGGATGCTTGCCATGCACCTCCGTGCTGATGATATCAAGGAACCAGAAGGCTCCGTTACCAGCGTTCTCAGCAAAGAAATTAACTCCTTCGCTGTACTTCATCCCACCCATAAAATCGGGTTGCTTGTAAAACTCCATAGAGCCAATGAATTGATTGAGATTACTACGCAGTTCTTGCGATTTCATAACTTTCTCCTTATGAGTTTATGTATGACAATAACCATCGGTTTCGATACAGAGCCACATATCACACCACTTAACGACAATAGCATCGTCATAGCCAAACGTCGGTTCTGCAGAACGACGAAACACAAGATAAGACACACCTTGGTCATTCTGCACCCACTTATTGTAGAGTGATTGAGCTTGTTGTTTTGTGATGCGCATGGAAACCTCCTTTCTTTGAGTTACCCTGTATACGCAAAACTAGTATGCCTATTGACATACCAGTCTGTACAGTCTTATTTGTTCAGGTTATTTCGTAGTCTGTTTGCCAGTTTGCGCCTATTAAAAAGCCACAGTTTGAGCAAGCTATCTGGCCTGATGCTTCTGCCAAGAGCATGAAATCTTTAGATCCACAGAGTGAGCAGAGTAAGACTTCGACGTCAGTCTGTTTGACTGCTACGCTACTTTCTCGTTTTTCTCTTCTCCGGAAAGGGACAACATTGTCTCTCTCATGAAGGGTGGTATCGGCCTGTTTTTCCATTTACACAAATCCGCTTTGTCGTGTATGTAATACGTTTGATACGCAGTTATCGTATCGCGATGCTTGTAATCGTCAGGCATAGCTTGAGCAGGTTTGGTAAAGCCATAAGCCGTCAATCGCTCTGGTGGGGATCGTAGTAGTTGTAGAACCTTTTGACATCCATGAACTTTACCATAACGATAACTATACTCCTCGCAAAGAGCCATACCAAGTTTCCAGAGCCACATATAGTTGGTGATCGTTTGCCCTGCCCATAGAGTGCAGGGGTGCTTCTGGTGGACAGGCTTGTAAGGAGCAGGGTTGTCGTATCGCCAGTGTGTTGTGCTGAGCATCTGCGTTGTTTCAAGTGGCATCTTTACAACGTGCTTGTCGCAATGCCATTGAGCGCAGGTAGTTACGTCCCAGTCGAGTATAAATATGTTCATCATTGTCCCCTTTCTGTAGAACAATATTATTGTAACGCAGACCTAATGCTCTTGTATGTTCTCTTTGCTCTGCGTTTCTCTTTCAATAATTCCTTCAAGCAAATCTGTAAGCAGGTACAGCTTATCTAAGATATGCTCAATCCTACTTACTGTAAGATCATCTGGATCTATCTCGATTACAATATTAACTTTCATCTAATTGCTTCAATAGATTGGTAACTGGTTCAAACCATTTCTGGTCTTCGTATTGCCAAATATAATTCAATCCTCGTACATATACATCCCTCGCGTAGTTGTTGCCCATCTTTAACAAGCGATGGCAATGAAGCACGAGTTCTAGTTTATCTGCTACGTCACACTTGCCTTTCTCCTCTTTGCTGATGGGGAAGGTTATACCCATGTCTGCCTCTGCCGCTTCCTCAAGCTCTTTCATCATTTTGGAAAGTGCTGGATGTCGCCACTTGGTTGTCGCGGGGAGATCACCGAGTTCACCTTCTGCAACATCGTGGTACATCATGTGGAGTAGACAGTTCATGCTGGCGTCAGGCCAAAGGGTGTGTAATAGCACGGTCGCTCTCCAAGAATGGGAGGCAACGTCTTGATCATCACCAAGCTCTGGTCGTGTGTGGTAACGCTTGACGTAACCGCCATCTAATCTACGCAGTACAGTATGTCTGAGTATTAAGTCAGCATCTCGCTGTGATTGTGTTTTAATCCTCTTGTCCATGGTTTCTCCGCAAAGGTTGATTTAGCTTCCCCCCAATTTGGTCCAAACTCTGCGTCAACTATAGAGGGGACTTCTAAGCTAACGCATTCCTGCATCACCTCCGTTATCCGCTTGGCTTGAACCTCGCTTTCTACGGAGATATCTAGTTCGTCGTGTACTTGTATCATGGGCAATATCCCCTCTTCATAAAGGGCGACCATTGCCGCTTTCGTCTGGTCTGCCGCACTACCTTGAATCAACTTGTTGAGTGCTTTATAAGTAAAAGCTCTCTTGATAGAAGGGCCGTGTTCCGCGTAGGCATCTTGATAGGTCATGGGCTTCCAGCTACCATACTTGGTTGGTTCCCATTTGTCAAACCTACACCGTCTGCCGAGCAAGGTTCGTATGATTCCACGCTGGCTTGCTCGGTTGGTGCAGTACTCACTTAGCTGTCTTACGAACGGTACTTTGTCGTGGTACATGGCAAACAGGTCTTGTGCGTCTTCGTATTCTAGTCCTAGGCTTGCCGCGAGCTTCTTCGTACCCATGCCATAGAACAACCCGAGGTTGATGTCTTTGGCTTGCTTGCGAGGCACACCCACAATGTCGGCCGCCATCTGGTGAAAGTCGGTGCGTGGGTTTTGGTTGTATTGGTCAGCAAACTCGGCCGCACCTTGGAATCCCATTAGTTTGGCGTAATGAACAACGATACGTGGTTCTTGGCTGGAGTAGTCAAATGACCCCCACAAGCAGTCTTGCTCAGGGATGAACAGACTACGAATCATAGGGCCAAGCTCTGGGTGTCTTGCTGGAATCTGCTGTAGATTCGGGTTGCTGTAGCTAAAGCGACCAGTCACAGTGCCACCGTCATCGCTACGCAATGGGTGTAGCTCTGCGTGTATCCTACCGTTTACTTCGTGCTTTAGGATTGCGTCGATAAACGTGCCTCGTGCCTTCTGGTATTCCCTTGCTTGCACCACCATCTGTGCTAGTTCGTGGTCGTGGTTTACTAGGAACCCTTTGGTGAACGAGGGTGCTTGGGTCTTTTCTGTTTTGGGGTAGGGTAAGCCTAGCGCATCAAATGCCTTGGCGACGCTTTCAGCCGCCCAGATGTCGACTGCTACACCAGATAACTTCCTTATCTCCCTTACCAGCTTATCTTCCCTACGTTGCAAGTCCTCCTTCAGCCTCTCAGCCTTTGCTAAGTCGACCGGAACACCATGCTCGCGCATGGCTACAATCATAGGGGTGATGCGGAACTCAAGGTCTACAATGTCCTTGATGTCTTCTTTAACGATTAAGGTTTGGAAGTGCTTCCAGAGGCGCAGTGTAAGGGCGGCATCTTGTTCGGCGTATTCGCCAACATGAGCGGCTGGGAGTTTGTACATCTCGCTCTTTGCATTGACTCCAAACTGTGCCGCTGCTTCTCTGAGATGAGCTTCTGACTTTCTGTCCTGAAGGTAATCTCGTCCGAGAGCGTTGAGGGCGTAGGAGAAACGGTTTTCGTCGAGCAGAGGTGCAACGACCATTGTATCAACGATTCTGCCTCGTATCTGCACACCTTCACAGCGCAACCAGCCGACGTCATAAGGAGCATTGTGGAACACATAGTCGCGATCAATCGAACAGACATCTTGTAGCCACCTTAGTGTCATTTTGGGATCGAAGTTAGGGCCGATCTCATGTCTAATAGGAAAGTACCACTGATCGCCATCAACTGCTACAGCAACCCCAATGATATGTCCATCTTTTCTTGCCCAACCTGCCCCCATTGTAATGAGGTTAGGGTCTTTTGTCTCTAAATCTATGGCTACTGTTTTAGCTGAACTAAGATCAGGATAACCATCAGGCATCACCCATTCCGTTGGCGGTTGAAACATTGGTAACTGCATCGTGTTCTTCCTTTGGTGTCTTAAGCGACTTTACCTTCATTGATTGTTTGCACGAGCAAACAGGCCACTTGTTCTTGAGTGTTCTGTACGTTGTTGTTCTCTTTTCTAAACCGCATTCGCATACGGCCGTTACCTTATCGTCAAGAGATCTTACCATTACGTTCTTGCCTCAATAGCTCTGCCTCCACCAGTGTAAGATATCTACGCAGATCACGAATGTCATCGATCACACCTTCTGGCCTTGTATCTTCAGTACAGGCTTTGAACACATCCCAACCCAAACGGCTGACTTGGTTTTCTAGCCTATCCCATTTACGAGCCAGCATCATGAACGCACCCACACCACCACGCCTCTTCCAGCTATCTCCGTAGCTCTTCTCTGCAAGCGTTAGATGAACAACGTCCATGTCTGCTACTTGCCCACATATTTCTATTACATCACTCGTTGGGCCTTTGATGTAATCTACGTCGTGTTCCTTTTCATAATGCTCTTGTATGCTCATTACATTCTCCTCATGAACCACTCACTACAAGCCTTTTGCCAAGCTAGGTCTTGTATAGTCATGGATAATAAAACAGCAGTTTCTTTATCCCCCTCTTTCCACAGCCGCCATGACATAAACATGGGGACAGCGGTATAGCGGAGGTACTCGTTTTTGTACTCGTGGTCGGTGGGATCTTCCCATTCACCCTGCATGAAGTGTTCCAACTCTTGGTCGAAACAATCTGGGTAGGTAACAAGTTCCGGAGACTCGTAGGCGGTGTATGGGGGGGCTTCAGACGTATCTAACGCTTCGTAGGGGTGGTATTGCGGGTGCATACCTTCCAGCTTCTGTAGAGGCTCTGCGTAAGCGTGTAGATTGTTGGAAAACTGGGTGTAACGCCCTACCCCTACGCCAATCATTTGAGCCATGTATTCTTGCAGGAAGGACATATGTACGGCATTCGCACCATATGCTCCCCATATCATATCGTTGCTACGGTTGACCACTGTCATGGCTAGTGTCTCATCGCGTAGCTCAAAGAAGATTTGCGTGTTGCAAGGGTAATCCTTGCCATCGTTAGTTTTGTTGAGGTCAGTAGTAGGATCCCACATTGTAACTACGGTACGCCTGTCGTTTTGATAGGTAAGCAGTCTGTGCTGGGCTATCTCAAGCTGGTCTTTGTTGAACCATGTACGCCATCGGTAACCGTAAGCTCCGTGAAACGTAACACCATCGTCACTGTAGTTGTTCATCCTACCATTGAACTGTAGTATCCAATCGACATCGTTATGCCCTGCCAACATCCACATGGATTCCATGAAGTGGAAAAACGGATTAGCATCACGCTCCTCGTAAAACAACACACGTTCTCGGGGGTGTGTATAGGTTGTGACTACAGGACCTTTGAACTCGTAGGCTTTGCCATTCCTTGTTTGAACATCCCTACCCTGTATCCTAATTGCTTCCTGCGCACGAAACAGAGCTTCGCTTACATTCCTTACTAAAAAATGATTCATACCATGTATCCCATTCTTGCTTGCCAAATACCAAAGAAGTCTAGTTTATTGAGCATTGCGTCGATAAGCTCTGTAGTCTCTTTTCCTGTCTCACCTAACGTCTTGTCGTTGATGAAGTCAATGTATTCCTGTGCTACTTTTTTACGGTCAAAGCGTCTTGCTAATCCGTAGTTGTTAGTTACGATATCCCTCCACCTTATTTCGTCGTTAAGAGCATCGTCTATAACTTCGGCATAATGGTGTTGTGATTCGGCTCCCGCT
>Ga0099848_1000953_pt1 | contig 13476 bp, 12 predicted proteins | sample CB_VirMetaG_3_FD_78179 | JGI IMG/M metagenome (GOLD analysis project Ga0099848, IMG submission 78179) | Freshwater to marine saline gradient viral communities from Chesapeake Bay - CB_1508_1S Viral MetaG | ecosystem: Environmental > Aquatic > Marine > Coastal | place: USA: Chesapeake Bay... | reverse complement strand
GCGTCGTTTCCTACGTCACCAGCGCTGGCCCCAACGTGGCTGCTCAGCCCGACGCCCTGAACGCTGGCAACTGGACCGGCCTGATCGCCGGTGTGAACCAGGCTTACATGCCTACCGCCCTGGCTCAGCCTTACACCGCCCGTCAGCTGACCGTCGCTACCAGCGGCCTGCTGCTGATCGAAGTGGACCCCGCTTCCGCTGCTATCACCATCAACACTCCCCTGCAGATCAACCTTGCAGGTCAGGCTGTTGCTGCTGGCACCGCTGTGAACCTCGACGGTACCACCCCCATCGTTCGTGAGAACGTGAACATCGGTGGCCGCCGCCTGGCTCTCGTATCCTTCGCCTGATTTTTAATTAGGTTAATACTCGGCTGGGCAATCGTCATACGGTGTAAGCCCCAGCCCTGTGTGCACACATTTGAAGACAAAGACTTCGGAGACTTCCTCCCATGATGAACCTGCAACAAACCTATGCAGGTGTAGATCCCATTCTGACTACACTTGCACAGGGTTTCATGCTCCCGGCGACCAATATCGCCAACTTCATTGCCCCCGTGGTGGACACCCCGACCCGTGCTGGTCGGATCCTGCGCTTCGGCAAGGAGCAATTTGCCATCAACGACTTCCGTCGTGCATATGGCACCAACATTCCTTACGTTCAAAGCCGTTACGACTCGGAGCCCTATGCTCTCGAGCAAGAAGTGGTGGCTTGGGAACTGCCGGAAGAAGTTATCGAGAACGCCGGTGAAGGCCCCGCTCAGGTTGACCTGCGTGCGATTGAAACTCGCAACGCAATGTCCCGCCTGATGAACGCCTATGAGTACACCGTGTCTCAGGCTGTTACCGTAACCGGTACCTACAACCCCTACGAGCCGAACACTGGCGCTGGCGCCCAGGACGGTCTCGGTTTCACCAGCTGGACCACCTTCAACACCGCTTACGGCTCTGCTTCTGGTCCTTCGGCTTGGTCCTCCCTGACCTCCAACCCGATCGAAGACGTTCTGACCCTGAAGCGCTCCGTCGCTAACCAGATCGGTATCCGTCCTAACTCGATGGTTGTTGGTACTGCTGTGTTTGACCAGCTGCTGACCAACCAGGCGATCCTTGAGCGTATCAAGTACACCACCGCCGACAGCATCGACACCGACATGCTGGCTCGCTACTTCGGTCTCGAGCGTGGTCTGCGCGTGGCTGAGGGTCGTTATCTGGCCACCGACGGCAGCCTGCAGCCGGTGTTCCCTGAGAACGGCATCCTTCTGTTCTACAGCCCCAACGGCCCTAGCGACAGCGTGATGCCTGCTGGCGGCGCTAACGCTGCTACCCCTGCCTTCGCTTACACCTACCAGCTGACCGGCACCCCTGCCGTTCGTCCTGAGTACTACATCCGTGAGCGTCGTGTGGTTCGCGCTGAAATCACCGTTGAGCGTGTTGTAAACCTGGTGGGTCTTGGTTCCACCGGTCTGATCGGTTCGGGAGCTATGGTCACCGACATCCTGTCCTGATTAGGAAGGAAATTAAGGAGGTGTTATCATGGCAATTCTTCGTCCAATCACAAAGGCGCAGTACGAAGTAAGCTTCACTGCGCTCGGTGGACCGACCTTTACGGCGGTGTTCACCCAGTTTAGCGGAATCAATGATTCCTCAGACAGCAGCACCTACGCAAACGGCACAGGCAACCGTCTCTATCACATTGTTGGTCCTCGGACTGCGGACAACGTTACTCTGACGGCTCCGTACGACCCGAACATTTTCAAGACTCTTGAACAGTTCTGGCTCGACTACAACTGTAATCCTGTCACCATTACCGTCACCCCGCGTGACTGTTCCGGTCAGGGATCCGCTCCCGCAGGTGGTCAGTATGTTTGCTACGAGTGTCAATTCGTGAGCATCACCACAGCTGACGTTGACCGTGAGAGCGGCGATGTTCAGACCATCGAGGTGGAGTTTACAGTCAACTATTTTGAGAGAACCTGATTTAAGGTTCAGCAACTCAATCGTTAAGGCCATCAACGTTCGCGTTGGTGGTCTTTTTGCAGGTAGGGTAAAAACCTACTAACGTGGGATAGTTATCAGTCGTATGGCAAAAACGACATTTTCAAGTGGAGTCATCGTTACTAGCCAGTGGCTCAACGGTGCTCAGCAAATCTATTTCGACGGTCAAGACCTGGACTGGCACTATGCTCCTCTGGGAATCAACTCGTTCGTTCGCACAGGTCCCAACGGTCTGGATTCAGCTTACGTCACACTTACGACTGATCAGCCTGAAATTGACAATAATGGCCTGCTCCTTAGTGGTGCTCCCATCAGTGGCGCCAAAGTCGTTACAGGTGTGTGGAACTTCGGGTATGACCCCTTGCAGACAGGCAATCCCGCCAACTACCGGGAAAACGCCCCCAAGAGCTACACAACAAACGATAAATATAATTATGCCAATGGGGTACCTCTCCCCACTGTACCCCAGAAGTTTGAGAGCCTGGTTAATGCTGACCTGATAACTAAGCAAGTACTAGAGGAGTGGGTATCCTATCTCTTTGATTCTCTGGAACTCGACAACGGCATTTACTACTCTAATTCCAATCCCTCGTGCCAGAACTATAGTGTTGGAGCTGGTAACTCCGACACCATTTGCCCAAACTGATGGAGTAAAAAATGGCACGCTATGCCCCGCTCCCTTCAGTAAACATTGATCCTCGCAATGAAGCGGAACTCGTTCAGGCCGCTTCTCAACGTGTTTATCAGGCATCCGGCCAAACGCTGAATGATTTCAGCGCTGGCAACCCTTTGGCCGCCCTCCTTGAAGGACAAGCATTCGCTCAGGGAGAATTTTTGTTCTGGGCCAACCAGCTACCACAATCCATTTTGATTGAGTGGCTTGGACCTTTTCTGGGCGCTATGCGGCGCGTTGGCACCCCTGCGGTTGCTCGCTTGACCCTGACGGTTCCTCCGTCCGACACTGTAACAACCATTCCCGCAGGCACGGCTTTTACGACAGATGCCAATCTGACGGGTGGTGAGAGCTTTACTTTTATCACTGATGCTGAAGTGTATGTGGCGCCGGGGGAAAGCACTGCTTATGCAACAGTGGCATCCCAGTATGTTGGTGCTATCTATAATTCTCCGGCCAATTCCATCACTGGCACTTCAGCCATCAATGTGAATGGTCTCACTGCCACCAACCCTCAAGCGGCCACTGGTGGTAGCGATGTAGAGACTTACCAGGAAGTTCAGGAGCGTTTCTTCACCCTGATCCGTCGTCGGAACCCTGTCAGTGCAGAAGATTGGCAGGATTTCTTCACGGACTTCTACGGCATTGGCACTCAAACTTCGGTCCAACCCAATCGTCCCAACCAAGGCACGTACAACTATGTTACTGACTACTTGAAGCCCAACGGGCAAGTGTCCTTCTTTGTCTTGGGTCCAGACGGAGTTGAACTAAACAAAAGTCAGCTAGAACGTGGGCAGAATGTTGTGAACTATTCGGTGCCTGTGGAGAATCAAGGGCACTTGTATCCCATCACTCTGAGCCAAGTTCAGTACGATTTGACGGTGGAAGTTGACGCCAATGGTGAATTTGGAAAAACCTTGAAAGACAGTTCACTCAATTTCCGGGACCGCCTCTTTGAAGTTTTGCGACCAGGGAATGTTTTTCCCGCAACGATTGACCCCACCGTCAGCGACGTGGACGCTGCTTTTTACTCAACTTTCCCTGCATCCACTCGGTTCTCAGACCCGCACATCGAAGTCAGCGCAGCATACAACACACCTCCCCTCTTAGAGTCGGCGGCAGCAACTTATACTAATGTCTACACATTCGAGCCCACTGAGTCTCTGCTAACTCTCAACGATCTCGTAGAAACCACGTTACCGGTTCCCGTATATTACCCGGTTCTGGCGGATTTCACTCCCTACTCCATCGCTAAAAAAGATCAAACTATCTACGGCAATTTAGCTCTTCAGCAAATTCAGTTCCTCGTCCCTGGGGAGTATGTTCAGGGCCAAGTTTGCTATTGGGATCCCTCCGTAGGAGGTGACTCCGAACTTCACGTAATCAACGAGAACCTTACAATTGGCTCACAAACTGATGTAATCACTTTGATCGCCAAAGGCAAGATATCCGGAGCAAAAACCTATTCCCCTTGGCCCGTTATTGGGGGAACTTACCAAGAGTCCACAAGCGGGGGGATATATGACCCGGAGATCATCCAGTATGACTACTCGGCAGACGAGTTCATTCCAAACCCCGACTCCCTCATCCCCCAAAACCAGCGTCCGGGTACCTTTGTTTGGGTCGTAAACCAGAACTTTACTCTACAGTCTCAAACTAACGATATAACTGGCGGTCAGACGGCGTTTAAGTTGGGTGCACCTATTTCCCCCATCATTTTACAGCCGGGAACTTCCTACTCCGTGGGCGACTGGGTCTACACCCCACAGATTGGCTCTGGACCTAACCCCGTTGCTGATCCTTACTACAATTACGTGGACATTCGTTTGGGGGTAGTTAATAAGTATGCTTACGTCCAACAAGCTTTCACTTACGAGCCTGACGGACAAACCGTCAGTGTATATTTTGACAGGCTTGTGGAGCAAGACATCGTCAAAGAGATTGTAGTACAGAATGCGGACGGGGGCTTGCCGATCTACAAGTACAAGCCACGGTTCCCCGCAGGAACCTACTTGGAATATCGAGAAGATTCCAGTTCCGCCCCCCAGTACTACATTGCTGCCAAATATTTCACCCCTACCAGCACCAGCGCCCAAGATCTGGTAAATCAAGGCCTCGTGTTTCCGTTATACCTTGATCGCACTCAGTATTTGTCCCTGGTAGCGGATTTGATGAACTCTGCGGGCACAGTCAAGCAACCGACTCGAATGTTCCGTTTCTTCAAAGGTGATCGCACATTCTTCCGTCAAGGGTCTCAGGTTATTTCCTACACCGCAACAACTAACGTCCACCCACTTTTTGAATTTTACATTTACCTGGAGAACGGAATCTTTGTGGAGACGGCTCGTTACCTGGACACCCAGTTTGACACCGTTGACTACGTACCCTACTTCGACCCGGCCTACGCCATCTACTCTGAGGACACGGTGGTGTCCATCGATGGGCGAAACCTATATCGCACGATGCTTGCCTTCACTCCTCCCGATACGGTTGTAAACTGGACTAACACCGCAGTTGTCAACACGGCACGGAATGAGGAATTTTTTGGCAATCTTCTGCGCTATGTTGATCAGTACACTTGCGAGGAGTCCATCTTTTCTCAGCTTGGTCGAGATGTTTCTGCGATTAAGCTAGGGGTCGCCCAGATCACGATTATCCCGAAAAATAAGGGTCGTTTTGCCAACTCTCAGGAGCAGGTGAAGTTCGTGTGGGAAAACACTGCGACTATCGCAGAAGTTCCTCAGCTTTCCTGGTCTTCTGGAACCGCTTATCCCTACTCACCCCCTGATTACGGTGAGGGAACACTTAAGTTATGAGTCAGCTACTTACTCCCACAAGTGGTGGTGTAGTCCCCCAGATTCAGTCTACCACTTCCCCGAATCGATTAAATGTTCTGTCTCGGCAGTACATCGGCGTCAACAATCTGGAATCACGGCCCACAGAGTGGGTTCCCGACGGTCGACCCATTTATCGACGTTTGCCGGCCTCTGCTGAGACCTACCAGGTTGATTTTTTCAACATCGTCAACGAGTCCAACATCCTTGGTAACACCTTTGTCGGGGAAGGCATTGAGGAAGTTGGGTACGTCTACGTTCCCTACGGACTCAGCATAAACGGTCCTGTGTCATTGGAGGTGGTGGCCTCGGAAAGCAAACAAGACCTGCTGATCAAAGCGGGGAACATCGTGTGGAAATACGGCAAGGTTGAGGTTCTCCCCACCGTCGTCAACCTGGAAGTCCTGGACGTGTTGAGCGGTAAGTACGATTTGGCTTACCGGCTCATCTACGATGATTCCCCGATTCCTCAATTGTACGAGGTTTCCGACTTTGCGTTGACAGGGTTGCCCTTGGACATCACTGCGAGCACAGACTCCGTGATCGGGTGGCGTTACCCTGCTGTCAATGCTTTTCTCAACACCGAGACCAACTTCTGGGCAAACGAGGACACGTACTTCCCTGCATTTGCTCAACCCGCAACTGCCTATCTGCAGTGGGAAAGCGAGCTCGGCCACGCATACAAAACGGTGACTTTGCGTTGCCCTGCGGGCACTGCCTACACTGGCACAGCCACCCTGTCCTACGTCAACGACGGTGTGTTGACCCCTGCGGCAACTGCCTCCGTGTCTTCTGACACGGTTGGTCAGTTCTTCACCCTCACCGTGGAAGAGCCTGTCTTGCAAACGGGTTGGAACGTGACCTTTTCCTCGGCCAATGTGTCCATCCAGTCCATCACGGTGTCTGGAAATCTCACTCTGCTGGAGCCACAAGCTTCGCCTTCTCCTCGAGTGGTTCTGGTTATGTATCCCGTGAACACACTGCCAGCAACTGTTCTCAACAACCAGGGAGAGGAAGTTCCGGCCGCCTACTGTAAGCTGGCTGAGGTAGACACTGACTCTACTTACACAGTCACTCGAATTAAGGACACCCGGAGCATCATTCACCGGGACTATGTGCCCGTGGCGGACTGGTTGACCGCCCCCTTTGACGAAGATCTCATCAACCTCTATGAGCAGGTGTCGGATTACGACTCTCTCTGGATGGCGCCTACCTCCTGCATGAAGCAAGAATACGCCAATCTGACCACAGACCAAGTAATAGTGGAGGCTTAACGTGACACAACAGACCCCCGTCTTTGACATTTCGGAGTTTGAACTTCGGAACTACACCAACCCGTATCTGACTCCCACTCAAGCGACCGAAGTGGCAAACACTGAGGGTCGTGTCAATGATCAGCTGGATTTCCTTGCCCAGATGTTGGGGTGGAATGGTCCTAACTACTGGGGTAATCTCCCCTCAACGGTAGACCAAAAACGGCAATTGCTGGGGGGAACGTTTGGTGTCTATAACAGTTACGTGATCCCCCGGGTTTACGAGATTCGAAACTGGAGTAACGAGATTGTTATAGATCGTCTTAAATTCTTGACACCCGGGCGCCGAACGCAAGTTGCACGGATTTTGTTGGGGGACAATGTCTATCAATTGCAGTCCGTAACGACTGAGGGGGATAAGTACATTGTTTCTGTTGGGGAACTAGATCAAGAGTTTTTGGATCTTATCGCGGCCAATGAGCCCATCCGCGTAGACATTCCAACTTACCGTCCCGCTCCTTTCCGTCGTGAGAATATCGGAGTCTCTGGGGATGCCGTGTTCGTGTGCGGTAACTCTGGTAGCGACCTGGTGTTGTACCCCTCCTACGACACTCAAAAGCAATTTCCGGTTAAGTTCCCTATTCTTTTCGCGGGCTCGGTCTACTACTTTGATCAACCCCTTTACCTGTCGCTTTCCAGTAATTTAGATTTGACGATTCCTCCCGAGTATGACTCGGATCTGGGGCTATGGTATATCCCAATTCCGGGGGAAATAGAAAACACCGTGGGAATCACAGCCTATTTAGCCTGGGCTAACAGCAATATTTCTCAAGCCAATAACTATTCCCTCGAGGTAATCATTCAACCCTGGGTTGACCCTTCGGACTGGGGTTCAATCAGCACGCTGGATAACTTCCGGGGTGTCTGGGGGAACAAGGGTGGCGACCTGCCATTCAACTTCATGTTTGATGCCCTTAGCATCCACGGGTTTAGTGAGAGGGACTCAGTTTATTTGCCTGATGTTACTGCCTCTGTAAACTTCAACGACATTGTCAACTATGTTTACTACCAAAAGACAACCATCTCTGAGATTGCTCCGGGGGGTGCTGAATCTGGGGACCTGTGGTGGAGCGACTCGACTGGTTCTTTAGCCGTTTGGCTTCCCAGTGAAACTGGTTGTGGCAGTTGGGTGGAAATTGACTATCGGAGACAGCCTCGTCAAACTTTCCCCGCCCAGGTTGTATATCCGGATGTTGCTACATTTAGAGCAGATTCTGGAACATTGCCCGTAGGAACCATCGTCCGCATTGATGATATCACTGGGCTGAGCATTTCAGACAATGTTCTGGGAGTCCAGGGGACTTTAACGGCTGCGGGCTGGCTTGTCTTACACCAAGACTCCTCAGGTCCTTACTGGGTCCCCGATGAGTTTGCATACGCAGACGTTTCAAGTTTTGAACAAGACGCAAAACTACTTCCATATAAAGTACCAGTCGTTATTTTTAATGCCACTGGTCTATCCCCCGAAGGGCTATCATATCAAATTCAAAATCTCAGTATAACTATTGAGGGAGATTATGATGTTCTCCTTATGAAGTACTACGGGAATACAACCTGGGAGATTTACCCGGACTCTCTCCTTAAGTACATTGCTTATTCAGCCCTGTTCGGATCCCCCCTGCAGGGGCAAATGTGGTGGGATTTTGTCAACACCGACCCCAACACTCGTGCCGCTGCCATTTACTATCAGAACGCTTGGGTTGAGGTGAACGCGCATCCCCAAAGCTCTGCTCCTGCGCCAACTCTAGATCTGGGCACTGTTCTGTTCTATTGTAATGGAACTTTGGTCAAAGATGGTGTGTCTTATGCAACCAATGACTATGAGTTTACGTTTACATCGGATCCGGTGAACGGCAAATATGATTTTGTGTATCACCCAAGGACTTTTGTAGGAAAAACCCAACTGCCAAGCATTACCATATCCGACTCGTTAACTACAACTTACCGTGCGGACATTACCGACCTTGTATTTAGTGGACTCACTTACTACATGAGTCCCAACGTTTACAACGCGGAAACTCCCCTGCGTCTATGGAAAGCCCAAGCTTTACAAGTCGCTGAAACGGTGGATCATCTGGAGGAAGACAACTACATCAACCCCTTGGTTGCCGACTTAAACAATGGTCCTGGCCCTGAAAACTGGGAGAAATATTTCGTGCGTCTCCCTCTGGAATACGGTCGCGATGAGAGTGTTTGGCAAAAAGTCGCTCAAATTTGTCAAGACTTTGGGTACTGGGGATCTAACATTGACCCTGAGCTAATGCGATGCTCGTCAGAAGATGATACACCCTTGGTTTTCGAGGAATTGTTCCTGTATAGTTCCCCAGTCCCGGATTACACCTATGTCTACACTGAGCCATACTTGTACTCCAACGTGGCTTATTTCAACTCACCAGAAGAGGGTCAGTACCAGAACTCCGGGGTGTACCCTGCCACGGATGTAGAGTTTGATGAGTTTTTTGAGGCAGAACTCGTTGAGTTCGACCCGTTACATGATCGGCAAGCCGATGTAACTTCCCCTGTTAATGAAGGGTATGGGGATTGGGTGGGGACTTACGTTAATGTGAACCCTTGCGGAGTGCCCCTGACCGGCTACTACACCACCGACCTTCTCAATGGGGCTATCGAGCCCGTGATTGCGCCGGTGTGGGATGCGTCTATCTATAAATTTGCGCCCACTTGCGAAAACGCACGAAAAAGCTATAGTGTGGACTCTAATCATTACAAAGTAGGTTATGCCTACTTCGTGGCCGACGCCTCTGGCGCAGAGGACGCTTTTTTCGACATTTCCCAAGAAGCAGCGTGGCGCTACCCTGTATCTCAACCTAAGACCTTATACCTTACTCCTCGATAGCGGGTAAAACCCTAGAAACGAAAGACACCTATGGCAACATCACGCAGACGGACATCAGGCTTCACCGAAAAACCCAAAGAAGAGGTCAAAGAAGAGGCCAAAGAAGAAGCACAGGTCGAGGAGCTCCTTGATGAAATAGCGACAGAAATGTTTGAAACTATTTCGCGCAAAGAGGAAGAGGCACTGGAAGGACCGCTCCCTGTTGTCCTCATTGAGGAAGTCAGCCCCCCTATTGAAGAGAAACCGGTTGTCCTGAAACCGCAACCACGGGCGGTGACACCCAAACCGTTACCACCCCCGAAACGCCATCCGCGCAACATTCCAAAAATTTCTCGCTATAAGTAACAATGTCCTCCTGGGAACTCCGAAATAGCAAGTTTGTAGAGGACATGGTGCTACTGCGTCAGCAAGCACAGGCCGGAATGAAATACGCCGGTCTCCCTCAGGGCACCCTGCGTGGAACCATCTGCGACGTAAATGACCCGAAAAATCGGGGCAGGGTTTGTGTTATTTTTGACGACATGAACCCCGACATTCCGTCTGTAACAGGTGCTGGTGAAGCTTCCAAGAAACGGGTTGGGGAGAAACCCGACAAGTCCCATTGGTTGGATGTTTCCCCCGCCTTCAAAGGTAAACAACCAAAAGGCCTCATCGGAAAGCGAGTAAACATCTGTCCGTCCAACGGACAATACACCATGGCTTTGGTCCAGGATGTCATCTGTGATCCTGGAACTCTCGCTAAAGGCGAAAAGCTAGAGATGCCCAACAACTCGTCTATGACGAGGTTACCAATTTACGAGGCCGGTGAGCTTCCCCCTGCGTCCAAAGAAAACCACGGTTGCATGGTGGTAGAAATGGGTGGCCCCATGGACTCCGATTGGCTATGTGTTTGTTTGCAACGCCAAGGAGAATATTATTGGGTCCGCCACATCGACATGGCCCATGGCCACGCCGGTGAAAACGACGGTAAGCAACCCTCGGACACTGATGGAGACGGGGAGCAACCCGTAAATCAGCAAAGCATCTGGGACTTTGTCTTTCCAACCACGGGTGGGGAGATGCAAAAGTATTCTCAGTATGGAACATCTCCTCGCGCCAACCCGTTTGGCGGAGAAGCAAAATGGTACGATCCTCCAAAGTAAACTATGTCAACACCAACTGATTACGATCTTACTTATACCAACCCCTGTGATGATGAACCGGGTTGTGGCGAAGGCAGTTGCCTCGGCAAAATCAAGTTCATGCCTCGTCCTCATAACTTCTGCGAAGACGTAACAATTCAAAAAGACTGTACGATCGTAGGAGATCTCTTCGTCGTTCCCTCTCAAATTACAGTTGGTGGGCAGACTTTCACCCCAACGGTAATCAACACCATCTCCGGTCCACACTTAGTTCTTGCTGTTTACTGATGGCAATCCGTCGTCCCTCCATATCATCGCCTGAGTGGCTTTTTCAAGACTTCCTCTACCAGGAATCCACAGAGCTCGGAGGGACTGAACTGCGCTATCTCCAGGTCAAATGGGACGGTGAGTCTTACACAAGGGTTTCCCAAACGTTTGACTATAGCGATCCTCCGTATGTTGGTCCTGAGCAACGTGGAGGTAGCATTGTTGGTCAAATTGACTATGAAGTCAACCCGACAACAAAGTTAGTAACCATCTATAGTTGGAGTGTGAATTTCCGAGATGAGTGGCCTCTTCGTTTGGGGTCCAACTACATAAGTCAATGTCTTTACCCCCCACAAAAAGGATACATCATCCGGGTCGTGGGCGATCAAGTTTATAACCAGGCTGGCGAGGCCATTGAGGTGGCAAGCAAAGACCCGTATGCTTTCTGGGTGAGCGAGCAATTCAACCCCTTCACTAACAATCCCAACGACTACCTCATTCGCTAGCACCGGGTAAAAACCTACAAAGAGCGAGTTTACTGCTGTGGGTTTGCCATCGATAAAAGAGATCACGGTGCCGTCAACCTCAACGGTGATGTTATGGTTTGACGGCCCCTTGGACAGCAAAGTCCCAGTCCCCGTTGGATCCTTCACTGTAAACTACGGCAACTATGGTGTCACGACGGTCAACTATGCCTCCGACACCATGGTCACCCTGGAGTTGGACTCCTCCTTGTCCCCCTGGGACGAAGTGTTTGTGTCCTACGAGCCTCCGTTGGACCTCAAGCAATGCCTCCGTGGCCCGGTTCCACCGACAGCCAACGACGTTGTCGTAAAGCGGAACGCAGTTCGAGCATTCTACCGCGTTCCCGCACGAAACCAACTGGCACCAGACGAGAAGACAGACGGGTCGCAGACGCAGGCGAACCTGGGCCAGACAATCGGTGGTTACGGTTTCCCGTATCAAAATCGCAGTGGTGTTCTCACCGAACACAAATCAGACCCCCGTTCTGCCAGCCCCGACGACTTCATCGTTGCGTATGGCTTGAAAGAAGCCATTCAACTCACAAACATTGACGATGCGGCTGCCGCCACAGTGAACGTGGCCAAGCTGCGAATGGCAATCCAAGACGCCAACTCACTGATTGACTCCTACATCGAGCAGTCAGGCAAAGCGGGCATGGTTCTCATCTCAAGCAACCGTCGCCGCACCGCCCTCATCATCGCCCGGTATTACCTGGACACCGTTCGCCGCCGCGAAGATGTAAAACAAGATTACGAAACTGCCCTGAAACAGCTGGCTGCTGAAATGCAGATGACTGCGATTCGGGCGGGCAACGGTGACAGCGCCATTGACACCCCTCGTGGCATCATGCGCTCCTGGCGCACCCCTCAACGCTACAACTCCGTGAGCGGGAAAGGTCTCTCCGGATGGACCACCGACAGTGCTGGAGACATGGCCCCTGACTACCGCGTTGGCTGGGGTGCGGTTGGACAAAATAACATTGACCCCAACTGGATCACTCCCGAGAACTACCAAGATTTGACGGGAGGCACTCCCAACATCGTAGAACCCTCTGATGCCGGTGGGTACATGTTCCCCAACGAAGGATGGGGTCCTTGAGGGGTAAAAACCTGTATCAGGAGTGAATCGTATCGATGGCATTTTCTTTCCCCCCTAACCCCTCCAACGGTCAAACGTACTCCAACAACGGAGTGACTTGGCAGTGGAACGGTCTCCAGTGGGCACCAACCAAATTGCCTACAAACACCGAAGCTCCAGTGTATATCAGCGTATCCCCCCCAGGAAACCCTGTGACCGGGTCCCTATGGTACGACAGCAATAACGCTTCTCTGAACATTTACTACAGTGACCTGAACGGATCCCAGTGGGTCAGCGTGAACCCCGGCATCGATGGCGCTTTGACCGTAAATGGAGGCGTGCTTCAGGGTGCCATCTACGCACAATACGAGATCCCGAATAACGCTGCTGCGTTTGTCACAAAAAGCTGGGTTGAGAGTCTGCTTCAAACCTATCTGGCTGAACAAGGATACATGCGCTCAGGCGACGGTGTGACTATCGACTCCAACACCGGTCGCATCACAAGCATCTCGGATGCTCTGATCGTTCCTGCCCCGTAACGGGTAAAACCAAGCAAACGACAAAAATACAAATATTCTCCCCCAACTCTGCAATGTCACTACTGCGACTCATGCAATCGCGGCGGGGATACGGTGAAAGCACGGCGTTGGTAGCCCTACCCGCCCTGCCTTTCGACCCCGCCCTGCTTCCTCCAAACACCGACTACGGCGACATCAAAGTCGTTGACGGCAAACTCGTGTTGGACGTAGAGGATGTTGTAGGCACCATCGTCGGGGACCTGGCGGAGGAACTTGCTGATGACATCTTAAACAACTATT
>Ga0099848_1000952_pt1 | contig 13484 bp, 23 predicted proteins | sample CB_VirMetaG_3_FD_78179 | JGI IMG/M metagenome (GOLD analysis project Ga0099848, IMG submission 78179) | Freshwater to marine saline gradient viral communities from Chesapeake Bay - CB_1508_1S Viral MetaG | ecosystem: Environmental > Aquatic > Marine > Coastal | place: USA: Chesapeake Bay... | reverse complement strand
TTCTTCATAGCCTTAGGTGGTATCATTGATTAGCTGCTTCTTGCTTTGCTTTCTCTTCTTTAATATGCTGTTTCAACAATGCGATATAAACATCCCTCTCCCAAGGTATGAGGTTTTCAATCTCAGTCAAAGAGTATTTATGATACTGCAGCAAAGCAAAGTTAGTTCTATAATACCCCTCCAAACTATTTTGGAAGAGTGCTATGCGAAAAAATTCTGTAGACCCTCAATAGTATATTCAGATTCCTCTCCAGTGTTAGGATTCTTTACTGTAAACTTATGCTGCAGTTTAGGCATAGTTTCATAGAACTTTTGAATCTCTTCAAACTGTTTAGCAGTAAGAGTTTCTACCCACTCCACCATTTCTTTCTTCGATGTGGTAGAAGAATCCCATACTTCTTCAGCATCAAAGATTTGATCAATAGATTCTGCAATGAATTCAAATACCTCATCAGTTTTCACTGCTTTATCAAGAAATTCTGTTTCAATAAATCTATCCATGCTTGGATACTTCATGATGATACCCATAGTATCAGTCAACATAATCTTATTACTATGACCCTCGGGTTTGAATACTTCAATCTCGTTGATATTAATTCTCTTTTCTACCTGCGTCTTGCCATCATCTCTGCAGGTAACATTCATGGTGATAACTTCACCCACTGCAGCAGCACGAATTCTCATGAAAAGATATTCAAGATCAAAAGAAGGTAGCTCTTCTACTTTGATTCTGGTGAGGACACAGTTCTTAATTAAATCTTTTACTGCTTGCTTTACTTCTTTCTCATCTTCAGATTCTAAAGCAAGTAACAATACCTTTTCTTCTTTAACAATAAAAGGTCTATACTTAATTGTCTTTCCGTTTGAGGGTAACTCCAATTCGTATATTGGATAACCAACCTTAGGTAATGCCATTTAAACTAAATCAATTCGTAATATTATTTATCCTTTATACTTACGAATGTCTGCTACTGTAGTTCTAATTTGATCATAATAAAAACTTGCACTAACTCTAGTTACCTGAGATGTTCCATATGATAGTGGAACTGCGTCAATACTATATGGATATACGTTGGTCAATAAATGCACCAAAGGTGTTCTAGAATTTGGCGCATTAGCTCCTCTTTCTGTTTTTGCTATGCGTAATTTTGCCATATAATCTTTTGGATATGCCATACGCATAGGAAGATTTGGTGCAATCCCTATAGCATTTGGTTTAAAATTTCTCAAACGCTGACCACTATCATTGGGGACTGTGGTTCCTTGAATAAAATTATACCAAGTAATTAGAAATTTATATGGTGCCATGTTAGCATCACACATCCATGTCAATGAAAAATCAGTAATCAATCTGGTGTGCGGGTAATTTAAATTTCCTCTTCCAAGATATTTACCGTTGATTTGTCCTGTAGCAAATTGCATACCAGGAAGCTGTGCTTCATCACAAAAAAGATTGATCAAAGCTCCTGGTTTAGCACTATCATTAGAAGAATTTACATCAATTCCAATTCTTTTAAGCTCTCCTTGCAAAGCACTATTTTCCGACAAATCAAATTGCACATCATAACCATTGGTCATGGACATACCACCATTTGCGCTGATGGCTGCCATAAAGTTGCTGATTGATCCTGCCACTCTAAATATTAGTGTTGGGTATAATATATTTATGGCGTATTCTGGAATCTACAAACCAACTCACCCCGAAAAGTATAGGGGTAACCCCACTCGGATCATCTATCGTTCTATGTGGGAGAAAAAGTTCATGATCTTCTGTGATAATACTCCCAGTATTGTAGAGTGGGGGAGTGAAGAAGTGATTGTTCCTTATCGTTGTCCTACTGATGGGAGAGCACATAGATACTTTCCTGATTTCTATATCAAAGTGAAGAACAAAAATGGTCTAACCCAAAAGTATATCATAGAAATCAAACCAAAGAAACAAGTTGAAGGTCCAAACAGAACTCCCAAAAGAAAAACAGCTGCATGGAAAAGAGAAGTGATGACCTTTATGAAGAACCAAGCAAAGTGGGATGCAGCAAGAGAGTTCTGTGAGGATCGTCAAATGAAATTTCTAATCCTAACAGAGGACCACCTCAAAGTATAATGGCAAAGAAGAATAACCTAAAGCCAAGAGCTTACGCCAAGAGTAATATAGATAGGTGGTCCCATCTTTCTGGTCATGAATTAGATTCTCTTCAAGATTATACCAGAGATCAGCTTCGTGGTATAGCGTCTAAGTATGAAATTAAAAATGCTTCTAGGATGTCTGCCGAAGAAGTAATTGAAAAGATTAAAGAGAGTGATGGCTACAAACAAGCAGGTAAGAAGACACAACAAACTTTGTTTGAAATCATACGTGATCAAACTAATGGAGAGAAACAAACTACATCTTGGTATAGGCAACAACTAGCCAAACTATCAGCGAAGATAAAAACATTTCCATCTAGAATGACAATCGAACAGAAGATGGATTCTGTTCAGAACATGGTCCAACAAGATGAAAATGAAATGCGAAGAACTGTGTTCCCTGGACACATGTATTTCTATTCATACCATGCTATATCTAACGTGCCATACTACGATAGATTACCAATGGTCTATGTTTTGAAGAGAGCATCCGATCATTTCTATGGTATCAACTTTCACTACCTCGACTACAAACGTAGAGCAATTGCAATTAAGAAATTAGAACAAGGATTAATTGACGTTCCTCTACATATACTACATAAATATCTCATTAGAGAGTGCAAAGGTTTGTTCCTTGATCTTGCGACATATGAGTGGGAGTCCGCTGCTATGCTACCAGTTGATGACTTTGTTCTGAAGTTAAAGAATGGTAAAGAATATTCATATGATAATGAATTGGTTTGGGAAGAAACCAATACTAAAACTAAACGATTAAAAGCATCAGTCAAGAGGATTTAATTAATGGCAGGAGATGTAGGAACAGGTTTAGATAAAAGACAAAATGAAGAATTAAGAAGAACTAGGCAAGAATTTTTTCTTAGGGAAGAAGGTAAAGCTTTAACTGATCCATCTATTAGAAATAAACTACCAATAAGAGAGCCAAGTGTTAATAATGGATCGGGAACATCTCTAAGATATCCATTTGACGCTCCAATATCTGGAGATACTGATTATGTTATCTTTGAATTTTGGGAATATAATCCACCATTTGGTAGAGGATCTGACGGTCAAGTTTCAAGAGCAATCACAGCAACAGGAACTCCTAGCTACAAAAATTACACCGCAAGTGTCGATGATTTAAAGAAAGCAAAAACAAAAAGTGGAGGAACCCTATCCCCTATATTACTATACATGCCAGAAGATGTTCAAACACAGTATGGACAAAAATGGGGAGGCGCTGCGTTTGGATCTGTTACTGCTGGTCTCATTGAAGCAGCAGGTACTTCAGTTGACTTAGCAGCGGCAGTAGATAGCACTTCAGGTGTAATAAAATCTACAGTTTTTGATAAATTAAGACAAGGTATTAATAAGATAGCAGGTGCTAGCGTTAGCGAAAACCAATTCCTTGGTGGTGTATCAGGAACAATTTTAAATCCAAATACAGAAATGATGTATGATGGTCCTGAACTAAGGACATTAGAACTTACTTTTAAAATGGTAGCATCATCCGAAAGAGAAGCACAAGAAATTAAGAAAATATGCACTACATTTAAACGAGCATCTCTCCCGTCATTTGGTGGTAAAACAGATCTCTTTGGAGGAACTAGTAGTGGTTTAGGTGGCGGCAATTTATTAACAATTCCTAAAATGTGTACCGTTAAATTCATGAAAGGTTCATCTGTTCATCCATACCTACCACAGTATAAAGCAATGGCATTATCAAACATTGCAATAAATTATACACCAGATGGTTCGTATGCTACCTATGCAGATGGCTCACCAGTGGCAACTCAATTAAAAATTTCACTCAAGGAAATGAAAAATATTTTCTCAGATGAAATTGAAGATCAGGGAGCATCATTCTAATGACATACTTCAGAAATATTCCAGACATAGAGTACGATACAAAACCAATACAGTATCCATTCTCAGAATCAGAATACGTCGTAGCAAAAAACTTTTTCAGAAGATACCAAGTTAATCCAGATGTATTTTCTTATGCAGTATTTTTCAAGAAGTATTCTATTGTTGAAGGAGAAAAGATTTATCAGGTAGCAGAGAAAGCATACGACGATCCATTCCTTGATTGGGTCATTATACTATCAAATAATTTAGTTAATCCCCAGTTTGATTGGCCTCTATCGGAATATGATCTTCGTAAATACTGTGAAAAAAATTACGATGATCCATATGGAACAATTAAATTCTATAGAACAGTAAAGATTCTTAAGGGAGATGGGACACCAATAATAAAAGAGAATCTAATTGTCGATGAAACATTTTATAATGGAACTTACTCTTACTGGGATAAAGATCAAGTTAAAAACATTCCTGGCAATGTAATCTCAACTCCAATTACAATATTTGAAGACGAGCAGGAAAGAAATGAAAAGAAAAGAGAAATCTTTTTACTCAAGCCAGGGTATCTAGAAGCATTCTTAGATGATTTTAGGAAGACCAATCTATACCAGAAGTCAAAGGATTATATTAGTTCTACTTTAAAGAAAACAGGAGTATAAAAAAAGGGGGGCAATGACCCCCCATCTTTTTTAGCAATTTTTTGGCGGAAAATTTTTTCCCAAATCCATGGTTTTGGATTCTGAATTTCAATCTTCCTCAGCCAGACGAGCGAAGTAGCTCAGTGCATCGTCATCATCGCTAGTGCTGGCAGCAGGAGTGCTAGAAGCAAACACAGGCTCAGCCTTAGGAGCAGAGAAGGTGAAGTCAGTGTCTTCATCTTCAACCTCTTCATCAATACGACGCTGGGATACTTTGTTGCCAAGCACCAGATCGAGACGACCTTGGAGATCATCGTATGACTTAAACTCAGAAGGAGCAGTGAATGCTTCCAGCGAGTATGCTTGACGCCAGATTGCTTCAAGCTCATCATCATCTTTATTCAGTGCAAGAGGAGCAGCGAATTCAGATGCATCGTAGTTCCAGTAACCAGCAACAGTGCGGATCTTCAGTTTGAAGTTAGCACCTTCCCACAGATCAAAAGGATTGATGGGGGTTTCATCTTGGAACTCAGGTTGCATGGCAGCGAGAATCTTGTCGTGGATCTTCTTACCATACTTAAACAGGAACACCTTACCATTGTTATCGGGGTTCGCAGAATCGTTCAGAACATAAACGTTGCTGTAATAAGAAAGCTTACGCTTACGGTTACGAACAACATCCTTATCAGATTCGTGTCCACTGTTCCAAAGCTTGTTGTTGGAAGCACAGATAGGACACTGCTCACCTTTAGTGGTAGGACAGTTCTCGATCAACCAACCACCTGGACCTTGGAAGGCGTGGTTGTAGATCTTTGCCCAGGGAACGCTCTCTCCCTCAGGAGCGGGCAGGAAACGGATAACGGCATAGCCATTACCAGAAGCGTCAAGCTTGGGCTTCCAGAGCCTCTCGTCGGCACCACCAGAGTTGGTGCTGGACTTCTCAAGTTCCTTCTGAAGGAACTCAAAATTGCTCTGGGACTTACGCTTCAGATCTGCAAAAGACATAGGATTTCCTCGGATTAATTGGATTTGGCTTGTGTGACCCTCGATCACCTAGACATCATAACACAGGCAGAGGGTGGGGTCAACCCCCTTCTGCCTCTAATTTTTCTTTCATCATTTGAACCTTACCAAGAAGTTCATCAAACATCAATGAGATGCTATCACTTGGGGAAGCCCCCAACATTATAACAGCATCTCGCATTGACTGTGCCATTTCAATGGCTTCTGGATCGTCGCTTAAACTTAAGCGAGCATAAAAAATCTTCTGTTTTTCAATCAATGTCTCAAGGACATTGAAGTATTCCATCTTCTTTTCGGGTGGAAGAACTGGAAAAGCCACCATAGATCTCATGCAGAACTGTTGTAGTTCTGCCATTTCTTGGAGATCTCCACGAACCATTTCTGATTTAAAAAATTCACTCATACTAACATTAGCTTAGCTCTACTTGTTTTTTTAATATAGTTTAACTTCTGTGCATCATACTTTAGCTTTTCTTTCAATGGTTTTGAAATTAATTTTGGAACAGATTCCAATTCAATTTCATTTGTTTCACAGTAGTGAATAATAGCATCGATGTAGTTCATCGAATTTTCATATGCAATTTGTTCAACTTCCTGCGAGAACTTCGCAGCGGTCATAAATTTATCCTCCAGATTGTTTGGCATGTTTTTCTTGGTACTCCTTGATATATTCTTGTAACGTAACAAAATATTCCTTCTTAGGAGGCACCACACTGACCTGAGTATCACCATTTTCACACGACACAATGGTAACTAATTTCTTAACTCCCAATTTGTATCGTTCCTGTAGCATACAAGCGTATGCACATTCTTGGACATAATAATCGTAAAGATATTCTTCCTTTTTTGGTTCAGCTGATGTTTTGAAATCAATGATAGCAAGTTCTCCCTCGTATTCTGCAATGCAGTCCACTCGTCCTGCAATTTGTAAACAATCAGAATAGAGTGCTGCTTCCTGAAGGTAAATATTATTTATACGATTCAGAATATCTCGTGAGGAATTGAACATAATCCAAGGCAAAGGTTGGTCCTTGTATTTTGTAGTATCAAGTTCGTTGTTAAGATAATCTTCAACTAATTTATGGTATCGAGTGCCACGCCCAGCAGCACGATTAGATACTGCTTGAGCTTTTTCTTTACCAACCTTTGCTCTCCACTTGGCAAGTCCAGCTTGCTTCTTAGCATTACCACTGATCACTGTGGTGACTGAAGGATAATTGCCGCCTGTTGGAGTGACATAATATCTCTTGCCGTCAATGGTAACAGTATCTAATTCAATGGCATCCAGTCCCACATGATCAAATAGTTTCATTAGAATCCCAAGTTAAGTTTGCTGATGATATAGGACTTCACAAGTCCAGAACGAACGATGTCTTCAATACCAAATTCAATCAAGGTAAATTCATCCATGTTATCGAGAATCTTTTGGAAGTCAACGATACCAGTTCGCTCGTTTGATTTCTGTAGGTCAGATTGATTTGCATCACCACAGAACATAATCTTAGTATCTTCACCCACACGAGTGATGATCGAATCAAGTTCATGGAAGTTCAAGTTTTGGCATTCATCAACGATGACAATTGCTTTATCGAGAGTTGAACCACGAAGGAAAGAAGTGCTCCAGAAGCTAATGGTTTCTTGTGCTTTTAGATTCTCATACAACATTTCAAATGATGCATCATCAGGCATTTCAAACATGTATTTTACCATGTTCTTGTATGGAATCTGATATAGAGAAGATTTATCTTCATGTGTTCCAGGAAGGAAACCAATCTCTCGGGTAGCAACAAGTGATCTAACAATATAGATCTTTTCGTAAGGAGAGTTCTCATCAAGAACATCTCTCAATGCAAGGTAAAGAGCAACGAATGTTTTACCTGTGCCTGCACATCCATAGACAAAGAGTTGTTGTCCTTTGCCATACTCTTCAAACAAGATGCGCTGATTATCTGTCAGTGGCTCAATGTTTAGAAGGTAATTAGAATTGATTGGCTTCCTTCTCTTTAGTTGTTTTGCACTCATACCATTGATGTCTGGTGTCAGTTTCTTTCTTGCTCTTGGCATATGTTTAGATTAATTAGATTACCATTGTACGTTTGAACCAGGAAGTTTAGATGCTCTGGTCATAATATCTCCCCATCCAGGATGGGTCTTATTCATTTTATTTCTCCAGTCACCAGCTTCACCGACTCCAGCAACACCTGCAGACCAATCTTTATCCCATTCAGGATTGTCGATCTTCCATTGCTCATACTCTTTCATTGTCATGTAGAGTTCCTTTGTCTCTCCAGTTTCCTTATGTTTAACGGGGTATGTTGGCATAATTAGAATAGAAATTAAAGTTGATATTAAATCTACCTTTATCTGTAGTAGTGGTAGATGAATTATGAATTAAGGATGGATCAAAGAATAGTATACGATTGGCAACACTATCAATTTTAGTGCCATCATGAAGTTTAGTGAATCCATCACATGTATTGAGAGAAAAGATGGCTCCAATGTGAGGAAAAGGACAATCTATATGCGTTAGATGTTCTTTGACCTCACTGGTAGCACCATAAAAATTTACTTTCACTCTCATTAAACGATCATACTGAATAGTTTTTTGGACTTTTGGAATTAGAATTTCATCAATCATTTTGTAGTATTCACTAACAGGTTTTTTATTATATAAAAGATGAATGCCATACCAATTCCAATAATTATCAGTTAAATTATACTGTTTAGTACCAGACACTACATCAGAACATAGATAAAAAGGAAATTTTCTATTAAAGACAATTTGATTTTTTATAATATCAAACTCATCCTGCGATAAAAAATTATCAATTACTTCCATTCTAAAGCTTCGGCAACAGTTGGGAATTGTTCACAGAATACTTGCTTACAAGCTTCTGCGATTCGCATGTGTTCCAGTTGAGTTCCGTTAGCAGACCTCAAAGATATATAGTGGATCCATGACCTGCATGAGCCAGTCATATAGATTTTTGTTGGTGTAGCGAGTGGCAATACAAACCTTGCACATTCTTTTGCCACACCCTGATTAAGAAGACGATTGTAAAGCTGTTGTGCTTTAGCAAAGTGTTCTTGAATCTCTGCTTCAAGAACCTGCTTCAAGTAACCATCAAGATCATCGGTAGAATTCTGACGATTCTTCTCATCCTGACGACGAAGTTCTGGAGTGGGAATGTATTGAGCTAATAGCTTAGTATCAGCATAACGTTGCGAAAATTCTTGATATGTAAATGAACGATGACGTAAAATTTGTGCCGCTATTCCACGATTAGTTGCGATCTCCAACGTCATCGTAGCCTGTTCAAATACCGACCAGTGATTATGCTTGATGCAATACTTCAGCAGTCCCGCTACGTTCGGGTTCTCCTGATTCGATGGGTTGCTCACCCTCGCTATATACCCCATCGTCTTCTCCGCTTCGGGCGTCACTGAGATCAGTTTCACTGGACTGTTCAAAGATTGATTGATCATAGGTGTATCCAAATCCTCGTTGTGCTTTTTCAAGTTGTTTGAGTTTGTTACGAACTTCTACTGCTTCGTAGAGTTCTTTTTTAATCTTGTGGTATTCTTCGCTGTCATATAGATGACCCTTATCAACAGCGTTACGTAACCATTTAATGTATTGATTCAATGATGTTGGAGTGTTCGTCTGCATTGTCCTCCGTGTTTACCAGCATATCATAACACAAAAAAAGAGGGGTGTCAACCCCTCTTTGATTCATTTCATCGCCATTGCAAGTTGCGCTTGCTTTAGCTTCTTCTCTCTAATAATTCGTGTGCGAATAACATTCAACCAGTTCACTTTGCTACCTCCGAGTTGTTGCAAGGACGGTAAGGAACACCACGATAGGTGTTTGCTGGATGTGCTGGTGCATGTGTAGCAGAATACCACTTTTGATATTCTTCTTTAGGGATTTCGGTGTTGTACTTTACACCACGATAAGTTGCAATTGACATTAGGTTTTCTCCTTAGTGTTTAGTTAAAGAGCGTTCCTTCAGTCGGCTTTTGCGTTCGCTATTTGTGAATAGCGAATGAACGATCCGTTCCGAGTCGGCTTACTTCCGTCGCCAGTGGCGATGAACGACGTATGCATCATAGCATACCACCACTACTTATGCAAATAGTTCTGTAACATTTGTTACAGTTTATCGTTGGATGAACTCAAGATCATACTGTTCTGCATGAAGTTGCTCGATGATTATATCACAAGCAATCTTAGGTTCGGAATCACCGCAAGTGAATACATCCACAGCAGCTTCACCTTTCTCTGGCCAAGTATGGATACTAATATGGCTTTCGGAAAGTAAACAAATAGCGGTTACTCCTTGCGGTTGAAACTGATGTGACATAGTTTGAAGTACATGTGCTCCACACGCTTCGGCAGCATTCTCAAGCATGTCGCATAGAAAAAACTCGTTGTCCAACAGTGACAACGAGCACCCATACAAATTTAATAAGTAATGCTTTCCCATTTTATTTTTTCTTCTTTTCTTTTGGCGCATACCCCCATAGTTTGGGGTTCACTCTACCTTCGGTCTGTTTGAAGCCAATGAGACCCTCACGATATTTATCCCAGTAGTGATCAAAGATCTCTACTTTCTTATTACAAATAACAATGTCGTATGAAATTTCTCCATCCTCCTCATAAGTTACAATGTATGCAGTGTATGGCAAACTACGATCGTTTGCCAGTTCAGGATCACACTTTTGGTGGAGAAACTTCATTAGGCACGTCCTCCCCATTTAATTTGAGGAAATGCCTCTTCAACACAAGCACGAGTCAGTTTATACTTTCTACCAAGTGCTTTATCTTTTACAAGAATAAGAAGATGTGCTTCCTCTTCATGAAGTCCTTCAAGCATTTGGATGAATAAATTCTCACGCTGCGATTGCTTAAGCGAAGAGCTACCACCTTTGAAGAACAGATACAGCTTACGATATTCTTTCTCAAGAACAGTGTGCTCTGTACCTTTAGGTGCGTCGTTTGGATTGAAAGGAACTTCTCCTTCAGGAAGCATGGAGATAACACTCTCATCATAATTTGCAATTAGAATTGCACGAAGAGCACTACTATTATATTGATGAAGCAGATCAATTTTTTCTGCTTTTGTCTTGGCGTTGCTCACTTTTTGGAGCACTTCAGAAATTAAGAGTTTCATTTTTTAAATGGCGATGAACTACGAAAAAAGAATTCTTGCATCAAATCAGTTAGTTGATGCTGTTGAAAATATTCCAGGGGAATTTGTTTCTCATTGCTATTTAGCGACTCATATTCCTCCATGATTTTAGTTTCAATATCTTCTGGAACATAATCAAAATCAATTAAGGTTCTGTTACGACAGAAGTTTATGTATTGCTCTTGGGTTTCACAGAACTTTTCTGGTTCCTGATCCACCCAAACATTTAATTTTTTCTGACTGATAGGTTTTTGTCTTTCTCCAGATATAAATGTATCATCTGGCGAAAGAAAGTTTGGAATGCCATCAGATTTATCTCCCTTAATGACATGCTCTTTAACAAAAGTATATGGATTATCTGAACTGATATACTTCTTAGTAGTTGGATTGAATTGATACACCCCAGGATATTTCTGGAGTTGAATAAAGTCTTTATCCCCAGAAAGAATAAGAACTTTACCTTTATCTTTATTCTTACATAGTGTAGAGATTACATCATCAGCTTCTGCACCTAAAACTTCAATAACTTTCCATGGAAAATACTCTTTGATTTCATCTCTAATCTTATTGAGAACATCAAAGATACCACCCCAATCATGTCCAGATCTTTCTCGATCTTTCTTTCTATTCTGTTTGTAATACTGAAAGTAATCCTTTCTCCAGTAATGTTTAGAATCATATGCTAATACAACCTCCCCATATTCTGGAGAGTATTGTTTTTCATACATCCTCAAACTTGTTAGGACCATGTGCCTAACTAATTTCTCATTCAAGAAATCATGTTTTAATTGTGTCATCAGATTACTAATCATAATCTGATTCATATCAATAATAATCATCCTCCTCTTCCTCTTCTTCCTCGTCAATAAATCTTACTGATAACAACTCTTCGTTGATCATGATACCTTCATCATCATACATCTCAGGATGGAGTTGAGGAGAGTTTCTGTTGTAAAGATTATAAACGATGTCATTGATATGCCACCCAGCTATGATCCCAACAATCATAAACAGAACCATAAAACATCCCGAAAAAAATAGTGAGGTTGCTTCCATTGTTCTTTCTCCGTGTGACTTCGTTTACTCTAAGTCCCCCCACGAAAATTCAATATTAAAAAAGAATTGTTTTTTGTGGAGAGTAAAAATTTTATTAAGCTTGAAACCCTTTAGATTTGATTTCTCTTTCACCCTCCTGAGCATCAGCTCTACACCTTTATTTAGTGGTAGTTTGCTTTCGTTTTTTGTTCTTGGATCCTTTTTTTCTTCCTGGTTTTCGCTCATCTTCGTAACGTTTAGCATCAAGTAAAATTTTATCTAGATAGTCCCTAATTTTTCTTGCTTTAGGTTTACCGATGTGACGATATGCTTCAATCAATTGTTGATTGCCGCCAGCAAGATACTCAGTTAACTCTTCGATTAATTCTGTGAGTGATGAAGCAGTTTGACTTTCAATAAAGTGAGTAGCATCTACCCTCTTAGCATCATTTAGTTTTAAGTATTCATAAAAGTTAAGAATAAAGCGTCCGTTCTCAAATGCTTCATCAATTGCGTTGTCGATAATAGAATAAACTTCGTTCATTATTTTTTAGAAGATACTAGACCTTTTTCCACAAAGTATTTAACAGTCTCCACGAGACCACCAATTTCCTTTCCATCAATAATCACATGAGGAACACCTGTTGCGTTTGGAAACTTTTCTTTAAAATCACTAAGGCTAATATCTTCAGAAACAATAATAATTTCTGGTTCAATTTCTACATGACGCATCAATTCATCAATCTTGTCACAATAACTACAGCCTGGCCTTTTATAAATTTGAATGTTCATGATGGATTCGGTAATTACTTTTCTATTGTAGTTGGTATTTAGAGAGTTGTCAAGGGGTGGTCGGTAAATATTTGGCCAAGTATCACGAATGATCTCAGCCATTTTGTAGGGGGTGTTCTCGTTAATCACCAATAAAAAAAGGGGGGTCATTGACCCCCCAAGGATAGCATGTATCTAGATAGTTGTCAACCGATTACAGGTGCAGTGAGAGCAACAGGAGTGCTGTCAGCAGCAGCAAGATCGAGAGGGAAGTTATGGGCGTTTCTTTCGTGCATAACTTCAAAGCCAAGATTTGCTCGGTTCAGAATGTCCGCCCAGGTGTTGATGACACGACCGTCACTGGAAAGCAGTGATTGGTTGAAGTTGAATCCGTTGAGGTTGAACGCCATTGTGCTAACGCCCAAGGCAGCAAACCAGATACCGACAACAGGCCAAGCAGCAAGGAAAAAGTGTAGCGAACGAGAGTTGTTGAACGAAGCATATTGGAAGATCAGACGACCGAAGTAACCATGAGCAGCTACAATGTTGTAGGTCTCTTCTTCTTGACCGAACTTGTATCCGTAGTTCTGGGATTCGTTCTCTGTGGTTTCACGAACAAGGCTACTCGTAACCAAACTTCCGTGCATAGCACTAAAGAGGCTGCCACCAAATACCCCAGCCACGCCGAGCATATGGAAAGGATGCATAAGGATATTGTGTTCTGCTTGGAAGACGAGCATGTAGTTAAACGTGCCCGAGATTCCAAGAGGCATTGCATCACTGAAGGAACCTTGACCGAAAGGATAGACAAGGAACACTGCAGAAGCAGCGGCAACA
>Ga0099848_1000950_pt1 | contig 13506 bp, 14 predicted proteins | sample CB_VirMetaG_3_FD_78179 | JGI IMG/M metagenome (GOLD analysis project Ga0099848, IMG submission 78179) | Freshwater to marine saline gradient viral communities from Chesapeake Bay - CB_1508_1S Viral MetaG | ecosystem: Environmental > Aquatic > Marine > Coastal | place: USA: Chesapeake Bay... | reverse complement strand
TCACCTGCAGCAAGCGTTGGATTTTCAGACGTCCAGTTGGCCGCCGTATCACGTCTAAACTGTATTTGAACTGCCATTAGAAACTACTCGCACTTCCACCTGTTATGGAAAGCAGACCGCCATAAGTTGAGGCCGCATTTCCTCCGTCAATATTACCGTATGGGTCGCCCGCTGGTCCCTGTGGACCTGCAGGGCCTACACCAAGTTCAATCCAGTATGAGTCATAGTAAATAAAACTTTGACCTGTTTCTGAGTTAAACCAGTTGTCTCCTTCTGCAGGGCTAGAAGGAGCTGTTGTTGAAACCGTTGTTGAACTACCCGCTGCGCCGTTCTCCCACCTTCCAGTAGAAGAGTTGTATACGAGAGTTTCACCATCCGCCAAGCTAGTTAGCTGCACATCGTGCAGGTGCTCCAGTGCTTCGCCCGCAGTCATACGGACTAGAATGCGTCCGTTAACTGCGTACGTTACGACAGCAGCAATTGCGTGCTTTAGGTTTGGAGCAGCAGGCTCAGTAGAGGTCAATCCTCCAGGAGTGCTGGGGTCTGGATACAAAATCGTGCCCAGTGTCCAGCCTGGAGTTTGAGTATCGATTCCTCTAATGACTGCGTATACAGCTACAAACCCAAAGCCATCAGCGTCAATCTCTTCGGCTGTAATACCTACCATGTACTCGTGAGGCACAGACCCGTCTGTAACAGCAGGGCTCACCTTTACGGTGTCTCCAGCAGCTCCAGCAAATTGAACTAGCTTTCCTTTAGGAATAGCTGTACTTCCACTGTTGTTTTTGACTCGAATGTACTGTTCTTGACCGAGATGAACTGTGACGTCCCCGTCGTCTCCAACCTGTACTTCCAAATCTTGAACGTCTGTGTTCCACGCCAGCTCCCCTGGAGCAGTAGACCCAGACGTGTATGTGGTATCAAACTGAATAGAGTCAATACCTGTTAGGGCTGTGGCCCATGTGGTGTCGTAGTCATCAGCGGTATCTTTAACTAAAACCGCCCCTGCAGCACCGCCAGATGGCACACCTGCTGCACCACCCGTGGAGGGGTCTACCCAGTATCCGTCATAGTAGACGTAGATAACGCCCTCAGACGAGCTGAACCAAACGTCACCCTCAGAGGGGTCTGTAGGTGCGGTTTCGGAAACAATGTATCCGCCACCTGTATATCCGACTTCTACCCAGAAGCTGTCGTAGTAAATGTAACTTTTAGTTGTAGTTGAATCAAACCAGTAGTCACCCTCAGAAGGACTGACAGGAGGAGTGGCAGAGACGGTTACTCCGCCACCGCCTCCTCCAGAACCTTGTGCGATAACCCACTGTGTACCATCATGCACATAGATTTTCGCTTCATCTGATTTGAAGAAGAGGTCGCCAGCAATTCCCGAGGACGGTAGGCTCGAACCGCTCGGGAGGTTTGGTGGTGTGAGAAACCTCTTTGACATTTACTATCCGACGATAACTACTCTGTATGTATTTGCTGCGACAGTGGACGCTGCGTTCCAGCTTAGTGTAACTACGTTGGTGCTAGTGATTGTAACGTCAACTTCTACTGTTGAACCAGACGATACCTCACGAAGCTGTACCAGTACGTCTGACGTGCCCAAGCTGTGGGTAACAGTCCAAGTTACAACGCCGCTTGAAGGAGTAAGCGAAGTGTTGTCTGCGGCGTACTTGGTGGTTGCACCGAGGTTTGCACGAGCATCTGCAGCTGTTGAAGCTCCAGTACCACCGTGGGCTACTGCAACATCAGTTGCTTCCCATGTACCAGTGGCAATCGTACCCAAAGTGGTAATCGAAGACTGACCAACGTAAGTAGAAGCAATATCAACAGCGTCTGCACCAACGGTAATGCGGTCAGTAGTTCCGCCTACGTTTAGGGTGTTTCCGCTCTTGGTAAGACCGTCACCAGCAACAATCTGTCCAGCACCAGAGAACTGAGCAAATACTAGTGCAGTGGTGTTGAGGGTGATTGGGTTGTCGGTGGTTAGTACGTAACCGTTGTCTCCGTTGTCGTTACCTTCTTCAACGAATACGAACATACCTGAAGTAACTTCAGCATCGCTATTCGCATCTGCGGCACGAGTAAAGGTAGACGTACCAGAAACGTATACGTAGATACCGTTTTGAGAACCAGTGCTCTGGTCTTTCAACAGCACACGGTCGCCATTGGCAAGTGTGACACCGTCTAGGCTTCCAGCAAAGGTTCCACCAGAGATGTCTACGTTACCTGTTGAGGCTGCACGTACGGAGTCCTTGACATCCAAACCAGAGCGAGCAGCGTCTACATAAGCCTTGGTAGCTGCGTCCTGTGCGTTGGTTGGGTCAGCAAGTCCTGTAATCTTCTGGCTGTTGAGGTCAAGGTCAGCGGTAGGAACTGCCATCTGGTCGAGGCGGTTGGTGCGTACCTGAGTGTCAAAGTCAGAGATAGTGCTTGCAGTCTGAGTGCCAGTGTGATTTGCACGGGCTAGCGGGTCAGTAGCAAGCTTGCTAAGGGCGATTGCGGCGCTCGCTGAAATGTCAGCATCGACGATATCGCCTGAAGTGGTGTAGTTCTTCCAAGTCGTCCCGTTGTACTGGCGCAGAACACCTAGTGAGGTGTCAAAGTAAACTTGCCCAGTAGCAGGGTTGGAAGGCGCTGTTGACAGGTTCTGAATCCTGGCATTCAGCAACTCATTCTTATTAAGATTGAGTCCCGTTAAAAATTCACGAGCCATTTATTCTTTCCTAGGATAGGTATGCTCTTCCAGAGATGGTGCTGGAAAAGGTTACGGTCAATGATGTGTTTGAAGTGTAGGTAATCTCACCCTCCACAATAGAGGCGCCACTGTCTACAACAGTGACGTTAGGGTAGAAGGTGAGATTGTGGTTTATTGTCCATGAGGCAGAGGCTGCGCTCTGCGTGTGCACGTATGCTACTAGGGGCGCAACTTGCGCCGAAGTTACTCTCTGCGGTACAGCAGGGAGAAAATCAGTATCTATAACAGGGTATAGCGGGTCTACGTTAGTCTCAGGGTAAAAACCACTCATTAGAGAACCGCCTCGCTTGCTCTTTCTGTAAAGAATCCGCCACCGTACAGCTCTGTAATCTCTGCGTTTTCTACGAGAGCGTCCTTGTATGCAAGCGACCAGTAGGTTCTGCGAGCTAGCCTGCGGGTTTGTTCCGCAGTTAGGCTTATGGTTGCGGTGTAGTTCTTTAGTCCGTAAGGGTCTGCAGTACCCTCTTGCTCTGTCAAAGCAACTGCGGTTGTCTCAGTTGTGGTAATTGTGAAGCTGGTAGCCGTAGGAGCTGACACTACTGTTTGTGTGCCGTTGAACTCGTCGTTAATGCCGTTTACAAATACCTTATCTCCAGTCACCATGCCGTGAGCAGAGTCCACAGTAAAGGTTGCGGTAGTGGTGCCAGCTGTTCTTGTTACATCTGTAATGTTTACTAGCTTGTTGTTGCTAATCACTAGGTTCAAATCACGCACAGTGTAAGTGCTGCCTCGCTGAGTAAGGAGGTTTGCTTGGAATACCTTGCCTGAGTAGTACCCGCTAAACGTCTTAGTGTAAGTAAATTCAAAGCCCTCGTAAGCTGTAAGTTCTTCAGCATCAGATGGCCAAGGCTCTTTCCTGTCGCCATAAGTGGGTAGTGGCAGGTCTACACGGAGTGGGAAGGACTTGTCGTCTACCTCCATTGGGCGGTAAACAGGGACATAACGGTTGGTCATCTTAGAGATGCGACGGAGGTTAAATACCTCAATCTGGTACATACCGATTCCCAGCTGTACACACAGCTCTCGGTACTGCTCACGACGAGCATCAATCATTTCCATAAGCTGGCGGTAGCGCTCAGACCTAGGAATAGTTACACCATCTGGTGCAAAGATGTTGATGTCAAACGAAGCATCGGTAGCTAGGGTGTAGAGGCCAAGAGTAGTGGCGTACAGAGCTACTGGGTACTCTTCAATTCCAGGAAGATTGTCTACAGTAATAGTTCTTCCAAAAGTATCTGTTCTAGTCCCTACGTGCTGTAGCAAGGCGTTGTTTACCATAGTGGTGACTTCAGCGGTAGTAAAATACCTAAAATAGTTTCCTGTAATAGTGAACTCGTCACCCTGAGTAGGAACATTGTCTAGAACAACTATTCCTGTGGTTTCCTCAACCTCAGCAGTGTTTGTAATGTCTGTTCCGTTTTTAAATACCAAGATGTTCTCGGCATCAACAGGCGAGTAGTTTAATCTATAACGATTTGTAATACCCTCAGCCACAAACTGGGTTACGAAAGACTTAGGAGTGTCTCCGAGTTCCTGTCGAACTCGGTCAACTAGCGAAGTTATAGTCGCCACAAAACCTCCGTAAATACGTCACATCTATGTTCTCGCATTACGCTGATTTATTCAGCGCAAACAAGAAAGTCCGCCCTACTGGGAGGAGGGCAGAAACCAGTAGGGCGGACAGTTTATTAGGCGATTAGTTTGGTCGCCAAATGTATCCGAGACTCTCTAGGTAAGCAGCAAGGTCACGTGGGACCATGTACTTAACTCCAGCCTTAAAGGTGTAGTTCTGAGGACTTCCGTTTACGATTCCGTAAGTCATGTCCTCAATGTCAGAAATAGTGCGGACAACAACCTTGTCCTCTTTCAATCCGACACCGACCTCTTCTACCTCATCAAGAACGATGGGCTGGTCTGGTTTCTTGGGGTCAAAAACCTGAGTCTCCAGGGCCTCTGCTTCTGTTGCACGAGCAGTGGAAATCTCATCCTGACGCCTCTTAAGTTCGTCAGCGTTTCTTTTTGCAGCGTCTTCTGCTGCCTTGCCTGTTGCGTCCAATGGACTTGTCTTTTGTGTTGCCACGTTATTTTTCTCCTAGTGATAAATGTTTGTGTTGGGTGGGGGCTGAAAGTGTATGACAGCCCCCACCCAAGTTTTGGCTACTAGTTGGTGTAAACCTTGACGATAGCCTGGTCGGTGATAACACCGAGACCCCAGATGGCGTACCATGCCAGTGCGTGCTCACGACCGAAGTCCAGAACACCACCGTCACGAAGCTCAACGGGGAGGGAGATTGCGTGACCAAATGCGTTGTCACCAATCATTACTGACTCGTATACCTCAGCAGCGTTACCAGTTGCGCTAGTCAGGTAACCAGCCTCAGCGGTGAAGTCAGCTGACTCTGGGTTTCCACCAGAACCAGGGGCGGTGTTGGTCTTAACTGGAGCGTTCCAGTAGTCCGTTGGGACACCAACCGAGGTTGAAGTGGTGTAACCAGCGTTAGCAGCTAGCTTCTTAACCTGAGTGGTCTCAATGAAGACTACGTCGTATAGACGACCAATCTCACCGAGCATGAAGTTACCTGGAGCAGCGTACTTGGTGACCTCAATGAACTCTGGGTTCGAGCGTAGGTCACGGCTCTGCTTAGGGTGAATGAACTGTACGTAAGTCTCGCCTAGCCTTGGGATGTTCTTGCTTGCGAGAACAAGAGCTGCATCCTTGATTGCTCCAGTGGTGAGCTTGTGGTTACCGTCTAGCGAAGCGATAGAGGTACCAACGGTACCCTCGTCGTAGTTGGTGAAAGCACCACCAGCGATGCCTGAACGGTCGTAACCGAAGGTTGCTGAAGTAGCAGCCGACAGAGTGTTACGAGCCTGCAGGTCAAGGTACTGTGCCATGTGGCGTCCAAGAAGACGTGAGGCAGATGCCATTACGTCATCGAAGGAAGCGTTAAGCAACAGCTCCGATACAGCAGTTGCGTAACCGTGCTCAGCAACGGTAATAGCAATCTGCTCTGCAGTCAGGGAGTTGGTGGTGAGACGTACACCTTCAGTCAGTGGAGTTGGGTCCACTGCGAAGTTCTTGTATCGAAGGAAGTTAACACGAAGACCAGGAGCTACTCCTAGCTCAGTCTTCTTAACTGCAAACTGCTCAAAGCGAAGAATAGGCATCGCCTGGAACAGAATCTCCTTCGACCAAATGGTTTGAATGGCCTGAGACAGCTGGGTGTTCGAACCCGAATAAGCGGTAGGTGCGCTTGCCAGCTGGCTAGACCCTGTGATACCTGAAGCCATAGTGGTTCAAGTCCTTTCGGTCTAAGTTAATGGTTAATTGCTTTTTGGATATTTCTATCCGAACAAACCCTGTCCACTGTTTTTGCCTGTGCCAAGTAGCTTGGCCCTGTTCTTCGCATAGTCAGCCAATGACATCTCAGAGATGTCTTCTGGGGAGTACATACGTTGTTCCGAATCGTTGTCGAGGGGTCCAGAGGCAGGACTCGTTACACGAGCACCTACCATTTCCTTTCGAGACTGAACACTCGCTTGAGCCACAGAATCGAAAATCCTTGCAGACTTTTCTTTCAACCCCGAGATGCTCTGCTCTATCTCATCTTCGGAATTGCCCTGAATCAAATCGATAAGTTCAGGGATGATGTTTTCACGCTCTTGCTCTAGCCTCTGCTGACGGTACTGCATCAACTGCTGTAGCTTGCGCTCTTGTTCTAGGAGAGCCAGTGCCCTTTCACGCTCTGCACGTTCCTGCTCAATCTGAGCCATAAGCTCCTGCTCCTTGCGGACCAACAGCTCTTTTGCAGAGAGTTCGGCTTCCTCTTCCTCCTTCTTTTTCTTAGCAGCCTCAGCTTCACGCTGCTTTCTTTCAGCCTTACGCTTAGCCTCTTCAGCTTCACGCTCAGCCTCACGCTGCTTAAGAAGAGACAGCTCTTCCTTTAGCTTCTCTACCTGAGGGTAAAGCTTCTCCTTCTCCTGAGCACGAGCACGAGCAATGTCCTCTGCTGTGTAGGAAGTAGGAGTCACGTCAGCCTCTGGAGCCGCTATTTCGCTGTCAACTTGGGTTTCGGTTGAGTCTTCAACCTGTGTAGTTTCGTCCATAATTGGTTCTCTTTCAGTTCACTTGGTCGTTGTCCGTATAAATGTCTCGATGACCGTTCCTATTACGCTAATAGTTCACCACTATTAGCAGGTGTTTGTCAGTGTAAAGTGCTGTAAAATTACGGCTTTTACACATCATCCTTGTCAATTGACATGCGTCTTGGAGCGTTCGTTCCATACGCCTCATTAACAAGAGTCTCTCTAATTTGCATCTCAGCTTCGATGTTTGCTTCCTCAGTAGCAACCTCTTCTGGGCTGAGTGGTGTATCTTCTGGTCCGCCAGCTCCAACATCACCGTCTCCAATGACGTCTCCTCCAGCTACCATGGGGTCAACTGGAGTTGCAGTACCGTCTGGGCTAGCCATAAATCCTGTCATATCCATAATCTGCTTTTGAATCTGAACCTTCACTAGGTTGAGAGCACCCTCAGCCTTAGCGTCGTCCATAAGTTCTTCACGAATTTCAACCAGCTTCTCTTCTGGGAACTCCTCGCCAAGGGCACGAAGCGCACCTTCCTTGGACTCCAGACCCATAGACATCTTCTGCGACAACTCGTTGAGCAGAACCAGCTTGTCTAGAGGAAGTGGTGGTGGGAAGTGTGCGTGAGAAATGTATGTAATAGGGTCGTTAGGGTCTAGCTGGGTAAGCTGTCCCGCTTTAATTGGCCCGTCCATCTCTGGGTCGTACTGAAGAGTCTCAGGCTCTTTTACGACTAGGTTGAGCATAATAAGCTCGTTGATTCGTTCTAAGCCGTGCTTGTACATAGCCACTTTGTGTGACCAACGGTTCATTAGCGGCTGGAATTGAATGCTCAGAGCAACACCTGATGTGTTAGAAATTGGCTGTACTTGACCAAGTGCAGTCTCAGGAACGTTCATGAGTTCATGCATGGAACGCTTCAACATATCAAGATATTGCATTGCTCCGTTTAATCCAGCACTGCCACCTTCTAGGTTAAATACCTGCGAGTCTTTCGGCAGACCCCCCCAGACCTTCTTGGCACCCTTCTCAAGGTTCGAAGCCTTAGCACCAACAATAACGGTAACTGGAGCAGCGTGGTAATTGATGATGTCAGCAATGTCAGTAGAGATTTCATTGAAAGACCTGTTTAGGGCAATAATGTCATGAGCATCAGAAAGGCCCCAAGGAGAACCAGAGATAGGGATATTTGGTATGTGTATAACAGGGATAAGGCCCAACGGATTAGGTCTCGAATCAATGAGTTCATCGTTTATGTACTCCTCAATAACATCGTCGGTAAGAATCTCGGTGTAAGTAAATACCTGACGAGTTCCCTCTAGAGACGTACCCCAGAAACGGTACTTCTGCTTAAATCTTAGAAGACGAGTTCTATCGTGAGGGTGGAACTCTGGGAAACAAAAAGCGGAGTTAAGAGGAAGGACACGTACACGACCTGGGTGTACTCTTCCAATAGAATCTTCCCAAGGCTCTTCGTACGCAATCTTGACGAAACAGTCTCCTGTAATACCGCCAATCTGTGCCATTTCAAGGAGGATTTTCTCCTTGTTGTTATCGACTGACCAAACTCTTTCAAGACGGTTTGGAACAATGGCTTCAGTAGCTTCTGGAGAGCGGAAGTGAAGTCCGTGACCAAAAGTAAAACGAGCTAGATAGTCAATGAATGCACGGTAGTAGTTGACCGAAATCTGCATCTCGCCCTGCTCACGGCGGTATCCCCAGTGGTGGCCAAGATACATAGCCCAGTTAAGGGAGTATCTATTTAGGCGAGGACCGTGTACTTCAAACTCTTCATCTGCCAGCTCTACAAGCCCCAGAGGGGAGATAGAAATAGTTAGGTCAGAAGACGCAGCTCTATAGCTAGGCGGTGAAAAGTCAAAATAAGTACCAGCCATTTAAAATCCTTATTAATCCCTCTTATTGTGGTGGTATTTCAAGAATCGCTCTCTGCGACTCATACCGTGCATCTTATGCGCTCTTTCGGCAAAACTGCGTGCTAAACGCTTTTTTTGATTTTCTTCTGCTTCATCAACAAACTTACCACCCAGCTCTAAATAACGCTTGTGAACCCAGTGAGAAGCTCCAGGAGATGGATAGATGCGATACTTCTGCTTAGCCTGAGTTACCACCATAGCGTAAAGCTTTTGGTTGGTAGGTGTTTCTGCCATAAGACTCTCCTAGAGTACTCGGACCCACCCCCGCTGCCGTAGCTCCACGGGGGCAGGACGAGAGCTTACTAGTCGTTTACGACAGTTGGGTTGACTCGCTGAGCACGACCTGCAGACATCTTGGTCTCAATCTGCTGCTCAGAGTTACGCCCAAATGAACCGTGTGCAAACTCACCGAGGAAGGTTGGTGCTTCAATCCATGAAGCGGAACCTACGTGAGCACGCTCAGACAGAGTCTCAGCAGCTGGCTTCTGCCAAACTGGAGCGTTACGGTTTGGACGACCTGCAGCGGCTGCAGAACCCTGCTGCATACCCTTCTGGAAGTCAGTAGGAACGTCAGTGTCAGTAGCTACGCCCTCTTGGAAGCGAAGCGGTCCACGACGGTCGTCGTTGTCAGTCATCTTGCGCTCGAATACGTTTGGTGAGCGCTCTGGGAACTGTGGATTAGGGGCAATACCCATGAGAAATTCTCCTTAATAGTTGGAATAGTCGACTTTTCCACTTATAAGTTTGGCTGTTACAAGCTGATTTGTAACACTAAACTCGTAATTATCCAAAGAATGGATTAGAGACAGCCTCTACCTCTGGCATTACGAGGTCTGCTGTCAAACTACACGCTATCGAAAGACTGTCTACGAAGTCATCGTGAGCGTAGTTTTCCTTGGGAGCTGCGACTGTAAAGTTTGGTCCTTTGTAGTGGACCTCGGCATCTGTCAGCTGTTGATAGAACCGCTTCCAAACACGCAACCGCTTCGTTTTAGCGTGAGCTGGATAAGCAAGTGACCCACGTTGAATAAGCGCTTGTAAGTGCTTGAATCTTTTTGACTGCTCACTAGGACTTGAAGTTAAAGGAATAACTTCAGACCTAGGCAGAAGAATCTTTAGTCGTTGAGCGACTGCGTCTCCGACACCATTCGAGTCAACTCCGACGGCAAGAACATCGTAGTTATTGAGGAAATTAACGATTTGAAAATACTGTTCTTCCCAGTCGTCTCCCTGTAGTTCCATCCAGTTGAGAACTCGATGGTCATAATAGCCAAATTCATCTGGACGGTCCCAGTCGACCCAGACCACAGTGACAACAGTGGAGTCCATCTTTCTAGCAGGGTCGATTCCGACCACAACAGGGGTTTGATGCCAGACTTTGACGAGCTCTTGAGACTTGTCACCAAGCTCGTCCAGTACGGTAGTCGTAACAAACATGCCTCGTTCAAGAAGCCACTTGCAGTTGTACGACATTTGGAACTCATCTGAGTCCTCTCCGATGCGGAGCATCTCTTTCTTTATAAACTTCGAGTAAGCGTCGTTAACCTTCGCTACGTCCCGCCAATCCCACTGAAAGTGGTTCTGTCGTCTCCCTCGTTGTGTAGAAAGTCGTTTGTTAAGTTGAATAGACCTATAAAAGTTATTTTTACTTGTTGTAGGCGTTCCAGTCTTAACCATGGTTCCTGCGTAGTACGCCAACATAGGAGCGATGGACTTAGAAACCACAAAGTCGTCTGCTTCTTGACACTCATCAATGACAATCACATGAAATGACTTAGATTCAATTTTAGCTCTGGGGTTTGCTGTCATCATGGTAAGCGTTGACCCAAGTTTCTTTAGACGAATCATGCGAGTTACACCACCCACTTTTTGAGCAGCGTCATCAATCTCTGGGTCACCTAAAACTTCTTGTGCCCGCTCTGATGTAAGGCGGGTAACAGTACGGCTGAACAATGTTTCTGCCTGTGACTCTGTAGGAGCAAACATTCCTACCCATAACCCGTCTTTGTACTTGCCAAGTAGGTCTGGGTAAATCTTGGCTAGCAATGGAAGAAGAACCATCAACGTGGCTAGTGTGTCAGAAACCGTTTCGGTCTTTCCTGACTGACGAGATGCTAGGGCTGTGATTTCTTCACCGCCACCAACCATTACTGCTTCAATAATTCTTTTAGCTAGTGGTTTTTGATAAGAGTGAAGGTCGTGTCCTACAAGGACAACCATAAACTTGAGGATTTTAGCGATTATTTTATCTACAAAGTCTTGACTTAACTCATCTAGCTCTTCTTCATCATCCCAGAGTTCGTCTGAATCATCTGTATCGTCTGACTGATAAAACTCGGGATTTATCTCCTCGAACTTTTCATAACCAATAAACTCTTCGTTGTCAGCCATTTCTCTTCTTTAATTCAGTGGTAATTGCAAGCAACGCTTCGGCCCCCATGTGGGCTTCTTCTAATAGGTCAGGGTCGTTTGCTCGTGACCAGTGAGTGAGGTTTTTACCAATTACAAACAGCGCATTTTCAGACCACGTAACCAACTCAGGAGTTGAAATCTTCGCTACTCTCTGCATCAGCTTGGTAGGCAGCTGGGGTCCATCCTTCGAGAAAATCTTCATCTGATAGTATTCGTCCTTCTATTGCTCGGGTTAGTGCCTGTTCTTCATCTTCTACTTTACCTGTCCATTTGCCTATAACGAGTGCTTTATGGAAGGGCATTCTAAAAATAAGGGGTTCTGATGTTCTAAAGGGGTGCTCAATTTCTTGTGTCCAACCTCGGACTGCGAGCTTTTTGCCCCACTGAACTGGAAAGTCGATGTATTGAATAAAGTGTTTTGGTCCGATGTTGTGCAGTTTGGGCATTGTTATCCAGTTCGACGTTGTGATGGGTTTATACCCAATCTCTTTCTTGACTTCTCCAAGGCTAATCGGTCCTGAGCTTTGTACAGGTTTCTGCGTTGCTTTGGACGGGCATTTTGTGCGGTGTAGCCTGTTGCCTTCTCACGATAGTAAATCTGAGCAGTCCGTGCAACCGTATACAGGAACTGCTGGGCAACAGGGCTGAGAGCGCTGAGGTTTGCTGGACCATGACGGTATTTCAGTAAGTCACCGTCAAATCCTTGCTTTCTGTTTGCCCTGTTAAGCATTGGGCCTTTTGAAAGAGACGTGTGAAACTTAATCCACACAGTTGGTGGCACATCGTAATAGTTGTAAAACGTACCATCTCTAAACACAACTGTAACAGTTCTAGACTCGGGGTCGTATCCTGCAGCTACTGTGCGGGGTCGACGGTAGTTAGTTGTTGATGTAGGAATGTCAGACAGTGGTACTCCAGGAAGTGCGTCCGTAACTGCAGCCCCCGTATAGTCATCGCTGATACTTCTTTGAATGTAATACTGGTCATCTTTAGGGTCATATGCAGGGTTGATGTTGCCGTTCTCATCAGTGAAAACTGTTACATCGTAACCAAGTTGGCGAGCTTTAGCTGCAGCAGCATTTAGCGCACGAATAGAGCCTGCATTAGCTCCAGAAATAGCCTGTTGCGCAGCGTATGCCCCTGTTTGGGGGTTTGGAAATCTTGGAGAGGGTGCGTTTAGAGTTGCCGCAAAAGATTCAAAATCAGCCGTAACGTCATCAACTAGACCACGAGCATTAGCAATAATTTCAGGATTTTGATAGCGACCTATTTCTCGCATGGTGCGGTTAGAAGCACCAAATGCCCTACCTACTGGGTCTGCAGCAGTAAGACCGACCCCCTGAATAGGGGACACCTTTCCAGGGGGTCGAGTCCTAGCCACCAGTTAGTCCTTAGGAAGCGTAGTAAGGAGTAATGGTGATTGTGCTTGCAGAGGTGATGTTGTCTGCACCAGCAGCGACAGACTGGGTAACAATCTTGCCAGCCTTAGCAGTAACCTTAGCGGTACCGCTATCAGCTGCAGAAGCTACGTCGGCGTTTGTTAGCGCAAATACCAGCGTTGAACCAGTGGTTCCTGCAGTCAAGGTGTGGGTACCGTTGAAGGTGGTGTCAGTTAGACCAGCAATAACTACTGAGTCACCAACAGCAAAGCCGTGGGCTGCTGCGGTGGTAAGGGTAGCAACGTTGCTAGTTAGAGCTACGTTGTTAACTGCTGGAGTGTACGCCGAAGCAGTGGTGATGTTAGCGTTCAAAAGACCTGCGTCAATCAGAACCTCACGAGCATCTGCGATTAGCAATCCAACAACATTAGGAACAACCAGCTTTCCAACACCCTCACCAGTTGAGTTAGGGGTGAAAAGTGGGTAACCGTTCCATCCAGCCAAAAGTCTGGCGTGGAAGCCAAGAGCTGGGTCTAGTACCGTTCCGCCGTTCTCAATACGAACGTCGTTCGGCTGTGGAGGCATGTTGCCCCACACGTGGTCAATGACAACGTTTCCTGCGTCGTCAATGAGGCGGCCATTTTCATTAGTTGCCATTAGTATTCTTCCTCACATTCATGAATGTACAATTCGTCCTCGTATAGGACATTCCCGCAATCTCTACACCGAAACATACGTAAGTCGTCAAATGCTTCGTGTAGTGAGTCCGAATGTTCGTCGTGGTGCACCACCCTAGTCTGCGCAAGAACCTCGGGTGGGAAAGGTCCTACGGGTCTTCCTGCGTGTTTTGGGACTTCGTGACCCTGAACAGCAAACTTTCTAATGAGGCCCATTACTCCTCCGTTGGAGTATCTTCCTCTACAACTTCTTCTTC
>Ga0099848_1000948_pt1 | contig 13519 bp, 13 predicted proteins | sample CB_VirMetaG_3_FD_78179 | JGI IMG/M metagenome (GOLD analysis project Ga0099848, IMG submission 78179) | Freshwater to marine saline gradient viral communities from Chesapeake Bay - CB_1508_1S Viral MetaG | ecosystem: Environmental > Aquatic > Marine > Coastal | place: USA: Chesapeake Bay... | reverse complement strand
ATCAATGGATGATGATATGGAAGAAGAAGATGCTTCGGCATACTTCGCAAGGCTAGCAGAAGAAAATGGTTAAACAAAAAACCCCGCAGAAATGCGGGGTTTTTTTATGGAACAGAATCTCTACTATTTTGTTTTTTTGCCTCTTCTGTTGTATTAGTAGCAGAAGAATCTCCAGATAAAGCAGGACCTGTTGGTTGATCTGCGGAAACTGACATAGTATTTCCTGTAGTTGTTTTTGCAGTTTCTAAGAATTTTTTGAAAAATATTGTTATATTGGCAAAATTTTCTACTGCATTTGAAAATTGAGACGAATCTAATTGTATTGTTGTTTCTGTTTCCGGCTTACTGGTTTTTGTTTCTGAAGTTGTGGTATCAGATTTTTCTTGTATTGGTTCTGTTGTTGGAACTTTAATAGGAGTAGATGGTTTTGGTGTGTAATCATCTGATAGCGCAGCCCCATAAGTTTTTATTGATTCTCCTAATTTTCCTTCTGATGCAACTTTTTCAAGATTTGGTATCATTGTTGCTGCTTGAAGAGTAGATATTTTACTAAAAAAAGGTTTATTTGTAGATATAGTTTTAAGAAGTCTTGCATAATCTCTTAATTCATCTGGGGAATCATCAATAGGATCTTTGGAAGAATTTTCCATATTAGTTTTATAAGTTTCCCACAAATCAAGTTCTCTAATTTTATTATAAAATACTTCTGTATCTTGGCTTGTTCTTAAATTTCCTTTATTTTCTAATAATATGTTTTTAAAGTTAGTCAATACAGAAAATGCTGCTTGTTCGTTGTCCATATCTCCTAAATTTATATTTTCCATTGCTTTTTGTGCTTCTCCCAATGCTACAGAAGATTTAAATTTTTCTTTTGCATTAGTTCTTGCAGTTTTTGTAGCAATCATTGCTAATTTTTGTGGTATTTCTATAGATCTTTCAATATCTGCATTCATTTCATGAATAGAACCGGCTAAAGATCCTAAAGCACCAGTAGCAACTGCAATAGGAGCACCAGCACCACTTAAAGCAAGTGATGTTGTAACAGCACCAGTTGCTCCTGATATTAGAAGTGCCTGATCTTTTAATTCTTGCATTCTTTCTTGTATTTTTACTAATTCAGGATCTTGTTGTTGATCTTCTGTTAGATTATAATCATATAATGGATTATTTGCTATATCATACATATCCCATCCAGTCAGTGCTGCACCTGCTGCTACTCCTCCAGCCTTTAAAGCAGTTCCTCCGTGTTTTACAACAGATGCTGGTAGTGTATCATCAAGAAATTTACCAAATCTACTCATTAATCTTGTCAAAGCATCTTCTGAAGGACCAACTGATCTAGAAAGAATTGATGATGAACCAGGAGATGCGGTCGTAGTTGTGGGTGCTGCTGTGGATGCTGGTTGTGCTGTGGATGCTGGTTGTGCTGTGGATGCTGGTCTTGCTGTGGATGCTGGTCTTGCTGTGGATGCTGGTGTCGATTCTGATGTTGCTGTTGGTCTAGGTGTTTGTGTCGGGTTTACTGTTGTCGGTTGTGCTGGTTGCGCTCCTGTTTGTGTCCTTAAAGAATCTCTTGCTTTTTTTACTTCATTCAATAAATTTTGTCTTCTTGCTAATTCATCATCCATTGCTGCAAGGTCTTGTGGTCTTGCAGTATTTAAAGGAACGGAAGATCCACCAGGTCTTAATTGAATTCTTCTTACGCCATTTGGTGTAGTTTGTGCTGTTTTTGGGTTTGGAGGAGCAGGAGTTCTTTGTGGTTTTGGGTTGAATCTATCAGCAATACGTCTTGCTAAATTTGGTCTTTGAGGTGATGTTGATCCTGTTGTATTTCCTCTTCCTTTTATATAATTTGCAACTCCTCGAGCGCCCGCTAATGTGGCTAAAGTGCCTCCTATTCCCGTTATTATTTTAAGAATAGAAGACCCATCACCTGAATTATCACCAATTTTTTGTATATTTTTATTGTTAATTTCTAATAATTCTTTTATTTTTACTAATAAAGATATCATTTTATTTCTATCTTTATCTTCTTCTGCTCGTAATTCTTTATTAGATTCTGCTTGTAATGCTGTTGGTCCTCCAACAATTTTTTGTCCAAGATTACTAATTGGTTTGACAACAGTTGAGGCTAGATTTACTAATCCTCCTAATCCTATAGAGTTTCCTTTAATGTTTGGTGTAGGTAATGTATTGGAAGCAGTATTCATTATTTCTTATTCTTTTCTAATTCCGAGTAATAATTATTAACTAAATTTAAACAAATAGTTCTTTCCCAACTTATCATATTTTCCAAATCACATAATGAATAATTAAAATTTTTAATTAAAATAAAATTATTTTTATAATAAACTTCTAGACTTTCTCTAGAAATAATCAAACTAAAAAATCAATAAAATTTTCTATTTTAACCTCTATTTCTTTTTTAGAAAATGGAGATTTAAACTTTTTATTATATACTAATTTTGGTATATTATTAATAAAATTTGTAATTTTTTCAAACATTTCTGAAGTTAAACTTTCTATAAATTTTATAATATCTTCATTTGAGTAATCTTTTGAATTATATATTTTATCATTATCGTATATTTTGTCTATAATTTTTATTATAAAATTTATTAAAATTTCACCAGTAATTCCATCATTTTTATTTAAAAATTCAAAATAATCTTCTATAGATGGATATTTTAATAAAATTCCAACATTATCATCTAGTTTTATATTATTACTAATATTATTTTTTATTATTTTAATATCATTTAGGTCTAATTTTTCATTAAAAGATTTATCTTTTTCTGCATCATAAACAGAAATGTCAATTATTTCACCTATAGATTTTTTTCTTATTTCTACAAAAAGATGCATAGAATCAAAAGAACTCAAATTTTCTATGTCTATGTCAGTTAATATGCAATTTTTTAAAATTTGTTTTATATTTTTTAATATTGTGATATTATCATCAGTTTGCATAGCCATTAATAAAATTTTTTCTTCTTTAACTAAAAAAGGTCTAAATTCTATTTTCTTATCTTCGCTAATAAGTTCGGTAGAATATAAGGGAGTTTGAACGCTTGGTAAATTCATAATATTAATCCTTTTTATAAGTATTTGTTTATTGCATCTAAATATGTAAATGTTACATTCATTCTAATAAAATTATCAGATTCTCCCCAATCGTATCTTATTGTATCTATGTTTATGGGATATGCATTTAATAATGTAGTATATGCTGTAACTTTTCCTTCTAGATTTAATTGATAAATACTAACAGTTCCGATGACATCGTTGTAATAATTTCTTGAATAGCCATAAGTTGAAGATAAATTTGGAGGAATTATAATGATTTTTTCTATCCATTCATTTATAGTTTTTCTAAATTTATGATTTTCATCTAATCTGATAGTTAATGATGTTTGTGCTTGTGGGCTTCTTAAATATGGAACACTTATGTTTGGAGATTGATCATATCTAAATTCAGAAGTTGATATAGAAATAGAAGGTATTTCTGCGGCTTCTATTTCTATTACAGAATAATTTTGTAAAAATGGAGCAAAAATTCCTGCAACAAATCTATTAGATCTAGCAACTCTAAAATCTGTTATGAAATTTGGATAAGTAACATCTTTTGGATTTTGTGGCATCTTTTATCCTATATTAAGGTGCTTTTCTGTTAATATTTTAAATTTCCAATTTTTTTGTTCTGCAAATTTTTTAGCATGAGACCATTTTAATTTATTTATATTCCATTTTTTTAATTCGTTTAATTCTTTTTTTGATGGATTTTCTTTATTTTTTATGTTAGGTTTTAGACATTGTTTTAATGGTTTTATTTCTATCAAATATTCTTCTATTCCAGTTTTTGTCTTTATTTTTATCCAAAAATCTACATAATAACGATGAATTTTGCCATCAATTGAATAATAAGGTACTATAATCTCTTCCGATGACCAATTTAATATATTTTTATTGTTATCACAAAAATACATAAATTTTCTTTCCCACAAAGATCTATAAACAATATTTTGGGGATCGCCTTTGTATTTTTCAATATTTTTAATTTTATAAAATCCTTTATATGCCATATATATATTTATAAAAGATAAAGGACTATTAATGCAAACTTCTAAAATATTTATAAATCCAATAGAAGACATTATCCAAAATGCTAAAAGACAAAGCACTGCGCAGGCATTGAGTGTAAATATTCCCAGTTTAGTACAAACTGGACAAACTGGAACATCATATTACGATGCACTAGTTTATTCTGTTATACAAGTAGTTTCTTTTGGAAGATCAATAAATGGTACAGAAGATACATTTTCTAAGATAAAAGGAAGATCAATTAAAGATTGGGAATTGAATGCATTGCCTGCTCCATTGGAAATTATAGATTTACATAGTGCAAATTGGGAAGGAGTACCTTTAGGTTTAATGAAAAGTGGTGTAGATGCAAGTAGAAATTTGACAGGATTAGCAGGAATTAATTCTTTACTTCAAACTTTAGGTGCAGGAGCAGATCAAATTACAGATACAAATAAACTTTCTACTTTTTTGGAAAGTGCAATTGGAGAAAATGTATATAATGCTGGAAGTATAGCAAAAGGAATTTCTATAAATCCAAATGTGGAATTGGCATTTAGATCTGCAAATTTAAGACAAATACAATTACAATATAGATTAGTTCCTTTGTCTAAAAATCAAGCAATAGTGATAGAGAATTTTGTAAACGCTATGAAAGTTTTAATGTATGGGTCTAATACATATAATGGGAATTATTCTGCTGGATATATCGGATATCCAGCAAAATTTATTGTTAAAGTTAAAGCAATTAATAATAGAACACTATTTTCTATGGGTGATATTGATATTGATCTTGGAGATACCACAGAAAAAGCAGGATGTGTATTAACAGATATTCAAGTATCATATTCAGAAAATGGTTCATATGCTGGACATTATGATGGTTCTCCTGGATTTATAAATCTAAATCTAACCTTCCAAGAAACAACACAATCCACTAGAGATAGTATTATAAAAGAATATGGATTATAAAAATGATTTCCAAATATCAATATTGTTTATATGATAATAATATTATAACAGATATATTTAAAAGATTAAATTTTTCTGAAACTGTTAAAAAATCAAGTTATGTTGAAAATTATACTATAAAAGATAAAGATATACCAGAATCTTTATCCACAATTTTATACAATAATCCAAGATATAATTATTATATACTTTTATTGAATAATATTCAAAATATTTTTGAAGAATGGCCCATTTCATATTCTTTATTTGTTGAATTTTTAGAAAAAAAATATGCAACATCTTCTATTGTTATAAATCCAAATTTTATTTTAGATATTAATTTTAAAAATATTACCCATATAGGAAATTCTAATGGATTGAAAATAAAAATTAAAAATTATGATAAACAATTATGTAAACTTATAACAGAAAATAAAATAACACAAAATCAAAAAAATTTATTAATTAATAATATTATATTATATAATAATGATAATATATTAAAACAAATACCAGAACAACAAGTTAGAATAATTTTAGACGACAAATTTTCAGTTCATCATTTTCAAAATAATAATGAAATTATAAGTGCATTTGATATTATCAATGAATCTGGAATATCATATCTTACAAGATATGCACAGGACCCAGATGGAAATTTTGACACCTCTGTTGTAACAAATTATAGTTATGAAATTAATATAAATGATGATAAAAGAAATGTATTATTGTTTAGACCAGAAATAGTTAACAACATCACAACAGAAATAAATAAATTATACAAAGGTATAAAAAATACTTCAAATATATTAGAATTGCCTTCTAGCATATTAACATCTGTGATAGAGTAAAATAATATGTCATTACCTAATCAATTTTTAGTAAAATATTCAAATATTACATTAACAACTAATGGTATACCTTTGGATATTACTAATTTTGTAAAAGAAATAGAAGTAATAGAAGATATATTTTCTACATTTATTTATGGATCTATTACTATATTAGATGTTCCTGGAAGTAGAATTTTATTAAGAGCACCCATAAATGGTAGTATGGATACTACGATAGATTTTAGTTTTTCTGGATATGAAGGCAATAACAAAACAGAACAAAAACCAATAGAAATAACAAATGAAAATTATTTTGTTTATGAAATTAAATCTTTTATGACGGATCATACTACAGAATTATGTAAAATTTATTTTATGCATAAATGTTATTTTGATAATTTATCAGAGAAAATATCTAAAGGATATGAAAAGAAAAAAATTTCAGAAATAGTAAAGGATATAGGTGATCATATAAATCTACAATGGAATGAAATAGAAGATACAAAAGATACTATAACTACAGGATTGATATATAAAAATCCTTTTTCACACATATTAAATTTAGCAAGATCTTCTTCTAGAAATAAAAATATTAATGATATTAATTATTTTTTTTGGCAAAACATAAATGGTCAACATAATTTTGTTTCATTGGGAGAATTGTTTTCAAAAACACCATCATTTGGACAAGACACAAATACAGGATTTTTATATTCTCATTATAGCGAAGGTAGTTATGAGTATACAAGAAGATTAATTACAAAAATAGATACCTTAAATAAAGGATTATTAGATCTAGCAAAATCAGGTGCTTTTTCTTCTAAACTAATAGCAATAAGTGATTTTTATAACAATACTATAAAAACAGTAAATTACAATTTAAAAGATACATGGAATAAACAAACTCATATTAGTAATATTCCATTAATAAATAACAACTCTTCTTTTTGGAATTTAATAAAATCTACAATATGGTCTAATATTTTATATGCAAGTAGACATACATTTTGTTGTAAAGAAAGAGAAGGTGGGCAAAAGAACGAAATAAATAATTTACAAAAAAGAATAAGTCAATTGACTCAATTATTACAATTAGGAATACAATTCAATACATCTGGTACAACTAATACAGATGAAGTTTCTGTAGGAAAAATAATTTATATTGGAAGACCAATTAGTAATACTCTGATAGATAGAGAACAAGAAGATATTTTTTATAGTGGTAAATTTTTAGTAACAAAAATTAAACATAATATACAATTAAATTCTGTTCCTATTCCAAGATATTATTGTACCATAAATGCTTATAAAGATTCTATAGGAGAAGAATAATATGTTTTGGTTTGGAATAGTAGAAGATAGAGATGATCCTATTCAAATGGAAAGAGTTAGAGTTAGAATTTTTGGTTATCATTCATCAGATAAATCAAATCTTCCAACACAAAATTTACCGTGGGCGCAAATAATATCTCCTGTTATTTCTGGTTCAAATTCAGGAATAGGATATAGTGGGATATCAATTCCATTAGGAACTAAAGTATTAGGAATGTTTTTAGATGAAGATGAAGGACAAATACCTATAATTTTAGGAACAATACCAACAGTACATTTACAAAGTAATGTAGAATTAATTGACGGATTTTCTGAATTTGTAGCAAAAAATGCATTTATTCCAGAACAAGAACAATTTGAAACTTTACCAGTGGAAGTTTTATATACTTTAATTGTTCCTGGAGATTCTCCTGTAATTGTAAATAAGATTCCTGAACCATTTCCCAGAAAAGAATATATTGATAAATCTTCAGTATCTAAAATTGCAATAGAAAATACGGAAAATAAACATCCACATGTTCAAAGAAAAGAAAAACCTATAGAAGAAGGTGGCTTAATAGATACGGAAATTCCAATAGCAACTGTAGATGAAGATAAATTTGAAGTTATACCAGAAAGATCAACTAACTCAAATAAAGCAGAATTTATACAATTTTCAGATACACTTAGATTTTCTACAAATACTCCATCAACTATACAAACATTTTCTTCTGCAAAAAAACAATTAAAAGATTCAAACAATAAATGTGTCTATACAAACAAAATAAAAGATTACTCTGATGAAAATTTATTACAACAAATAATAAACAACATGCAAGAATTTTTAAAAAATAATATTAAATCAAAAGAACAATTATATGAAGAAAATCCAGGATTGAGAACCTATAGAGATATCTAATATGTCAGAAAATAAATGCGATCCTATTTTAAATATTTCAATTCCAGATCTGTCTTCTGAACAGATTCAGAATCTCATTGAATTGGGTAAAAACAGACCAATAACAATTCAAGATATTTTAACAACTGTTGCAGCACAAGATGACAGTCAAGTTCCATCAAGAAATTCAAGTTCACCCTCAAATACATTCTCTTCACCTACTCAATCAAATTCAAGATCAAATAATGGAGCAGGAAATACAGGAGCGGGAGGTTCTTCTTCTCAGACTAAACCTTGTACTTCATTAAAAGGAGATAGAGGAGGATGGAATATGCCATTTACTTCTCATGGTAAAATTCAAGGCATTCCAATAGAACCAAGAGAATTAAATTGTGATTGTATAGGAAATTAAAATGTCAAACCAAGACTTCTTATTCAAAGAACCAACTCTATATCCGTTTAATCATGTTTATCAAACTGAAAGTGGTCATTTTACTGAATTCGATGATAATAAAGGAAGCGAAAGAATAACCATAAATCATAGAACTGGAACTTTTATAGAATTCCATCCTAATGCTGATTTTTCTCAAACTATTTTAGGATCTAAATATTCTTCAATTTATGCAGATTGTTTAACCCATGTTTGGGGAGCGAAAACATTAACAATAAATAAGGAATTGAAATTAATAGTAAGTGCAGAAACGATTGAAAACGAAAAAGAAGGTGAATCGTATAATCTGGACATAGAAGTAGGAAAAGGCTCTCATTTAAACATAATTGTAAGAAAAGGTAATTGTAATATTATTCTTGAAGAAGGCGATGTTAATTTTCTATCAAAAGATGGGGATGTAAATATCCGCCAAGAGAATGGTAATTATAAACACTATGTCAATGGTAATTACAGACTTGATGTTACTGGACAAATGGATGTCATCGTTGGTAAAAATTATGTTTCAAATATTCAAGGTAGTAGATTTGTACAGGTTGATGGGGAATTGGATTATTTGAATATGACCAATTCAAATGGTCATTTGGAAACATGGGGAAATAAACAATGTACAAGAATGCAATCTGATATCTACATCAGTTCTGCTAATTTTGTATCAAGATCTGATGAACAGACAATATTAGAAACCGGGTCCGGGTCTATTGGAGAATTCACCATTGCGTCTGCTGGAGATATAAATATTTCATCTGGATGGGACCCTATTTCAAAGTCAAAATCTTCCCATCCACAACCAAGGCTAAATTTATTTTCATATAAAAGTAGCCAAGGCGGAGATGTTTGTATATTTACTGATAATGAATTTAATCTTGTAACAACTCAAGACACTAAATTTGATATAAGAGGTGGTAATTTTCATGTTAAAGTTGATACACTAAAAACAGATTGGTCAGAATCTAGTTCACCAGAAGATGCTCTAGAACAAAAGTTCCCTTTAATTTATAATGAAAATTATTCTAAAATTAATTATAATAATATAATGAATGCTGGATTTGAAGGAATAACAATACCAAAAATAACTACATAATAAAAAGCCCAACAGTCAAGGAGAGGGAAATGCAGGAATTATTCCATAAATTGGGCGAACATATAGGTTATGTAATAATTGCAACAATAACGGTCATTATTATATGGATTAAAGATTTAATTAAAAAATTTATTGAGAGGAAAAAAAGACAAAAAGATCATTCTATTTCTCATAAAAATATAAAAATACACTCAGAATTGGATGAAATCTTAACAGAATTTAGACTTTTAACAGATTCTGCTAGAATCAGTATTATTCAGTTTCATAATGGTGAATATTTTTACAACGGGTCTCCTATACTGAAATTTTCAATGACCCATGAATCTCGTACTAGAGGAATGTCTAGTATTATAGAAAAAATTCAAGGATATTATCTTTCTCCGTACTACAATATTGTTGAATTTGCAGAAAATGATTTTGAAATACATGATATTAAAGACTTAAAAGAATCGAACCTTAAAGGATTCTTACATTCAAATAATACGCTTTGTTTTGCAGTATTAGCAATAAAATGTCATAAAAATATTAATATTATAGGATTAGTTTTGATAGAATGGGCATCTGCTATAAAACAACAGAGCATAAATAAAGTAGAAATACAAAAAACATCAGAAAAATATATCAGTTTGATAAAAAACATACTAAATAATAAAAAAATAACAGAAAATAATTTATGAGAAAAGTATTAAAAATAACAGACATTTCCTATGATTTTCTTGCACATCCAGTGACAGGAAATATAACTTTGGCAAAAAATGAACAAGCAATTAAACAATCTATTAAAACTTTAATATTTTTAAATTTATATGAAAAACCATATAATCCATCAATAGATATAGGAATTAATTCTTATCTTTTTGAACAAATAAATGTATTAGAAGCCGATACTTTAAAAAATAATATAAAAATTATTTTAGAAAAATATGAATCTAGAATTAGGGTAGATAATATACAAATATATCCAAATTTTGATAATAATGTATTAAATATTTTGATAGAATACACTATATTAGGAGAAATAGCCATTCCCGACACCGTATCTTTCATATTTGGTAAAAACAGATGAATACTAAAAATTTAAAAATAACAGAAACTGATGTGATAGGAATAAAACAAAATTTTATATCTTATTTAAAACAACAAAGTGAATTCACTGGTTATAATTTTGAAGGATCTGCTATTAATGTTTTATTAGATATTTTATCTTATAATACTTATTATAATGCATTTTATAATAACATAACAATAAATGAAATGTTTTTAGATAGTGCTTTAAAAAGATCTTCAATTGTTTCATTAGCAAAACATTTTAATTATATACCAAAAACAATAACTTGTTCAACTTCTATTATTGAAGTTAATGTTGAAATTGAATCTACAAGTTCTAATAATTTTTATCTTCCAAAATATACAATTTTTATTGCAAATAAAAATGGACAACAATTTGAATTTGTTTTAATGGAAGATAGTTATTTTACAGCAATATTATCAGAAATTACAAATAATAATGTTATTAGAAAAACATCAGGCCAATTAACATTAAAACAAGGAAGATTAAAAACATTTAAATACATTTATGACATAAATAATACTTCTCAAAAATTTGTTATTCCATATCAAAATGTAGATTCTTCCACTTTAGTAGTTAAAGTGCAGCCAAATCAATCTTCAAATATAGAAGAACTTTTTACAGTAGCAAAAAATATAACAGAAATTTCAGAAAATAGTAAAGTTTTCTTTTTAGAAGAAAATGCAGATGGATATCTTGAGATTTTTTTCGGAGATGGTATATTTGGTAAAAAATTAGATGATTCTAGTGTTATTAAGATAGAAATATTAGAAACAGATGGTGAGCAAGCAAATGGAATAGGTACTGTAAATGCATCAGATATTTTTTCACTATCTTCTGGAGACTTTAACAGAATAAATGATAATAATACAACACAATTTATGTTTAATGACATATCGGTTACTGTAATTCAGCCTTCATATGGTGGATCTCCAAAAGAAGAAAAAACAAGCATACGATTTAATTCAACAAGAAATTTTACAACTGCAGAGAGAGCAGTAACAAAAACAGATTATAAAAATATAATACTAAAAGATAATCCACAAATACAAGATGTAATCGTATGGGGAGGAGAAGAAAATTCTCCTCCAGATTATGGAAAAGTTTTTGTTTCTGCTAAACCTATAGCCGGAAGTGCATTATCCACAATAGAAAAAAATAATTTAATTGAAAATTTAACTACAAGAAGAAATGTAGTTGGGGTTCAAATAGAAATAGTAGATCCAAATGTAATTTATTTAAATTTAAATGTATCTGTTAAAATAGATCCTATTGTAATCAATAGAACTACAAATGTAAAAACTGAAATTAGAAAAACTATAGATGATTTCTTTTCCCAATTTGTAAGAAAATTTGATGCTGACTTTTATTCTGCAGAATTAATAGAGCAAATACAAGATATTGATGAATCTATTATTTCAAATGATATTTCTATTGTACTTGAGAAAAGATTTACTCCAAATTTTATAGTATCACAAAATTATAGTTTTGATTTTAACAATCAATTTTTTGCTCCATCAACTGGTTATTCTAATATTTTAACTAGTAATTTATTTGGATATTTAGATTCCAATCAAATTGATAGAGATTGTCAATTAGAAGATGATGGAGCAGGAAATATAATGCTTTTTTATAAAATAGGTAATAAAAAGTTTTATATCAATAAAAAAATAGGAACTATAGATTATACAAAAGGAATAGTAACTTTAAATAATTTTAGACCATCATTTTTAATTAATAATTATCCTATAACTCTTTATATAATACCATTAAATAAAGATATAATTGCTAGTAAAAAAACTGTATTAGAATTTGATTCTAATTCTAGTAATTCACTTAGAATTCAGGAAGAATTAATACCTTATAGAAACAAATAATATGATTTCTATCAATATTAAAAATCCAATTAATAATTCTGTTTTATTTAATAAAACATTAGATATTCAATATGAAGTTACAGGAACTGATTTTAATGTAAAATCATTTGTATTTTTAGTAAACAAAATAAAATACAATAAAACTAATTATTTTGGTTCTTTTACTGTACCTTCATTAATTGTAGGAAAAAATGAAATAATAGCATATGCTATTAATAAAAATAATAAAAAAATATTAAATACAGAAATACAAGTTATATTCGAAAATAAAGAAGCAACAGTATTACCAAAGACAGAAATGTCTTTATTTTCAAAATTAAGTATTCCAGAATTTATATTATCGGATTATCCACAATTTGTTACTTTTATTCAAAAATATTATAAATTTTTAGAAGATTCAAATACCCCATATCTTGTTCCTTTTAAACAATCTGATTTTAATGATATTGATAAGACATCTGATTATTTTATACCATTTTTCTATTCACAATTTTTGCCCGATTTCCCAAAAGTATTAGCACTTGATAATCAGACAGGGACTCCTCTTAATATTGCAACTGTAATTAAAAATATTAAGAAATTTTATGAATCAAAAGGAACATTAGATTCATATAAATTTTTATTCAGGCTTTTATTTGATACTGAAATTGATATAAAATACCCAAGAGATAAAATTTTAAAAGCATCTTCTGGTAAATGGATTCAAAGAAAAAGTATTAAACTATTTTCAATAAAAGATTATTTAACTCGAGAAGTTAATAATAGATTTGTATATCAAGTTGATTCTAATAATAATAGAACTGCAAGTGCAAAGGTAATAGATTCTTCTATCTATAGAATAGATCAATATAAGGTCGGAGAATTGTTTTTAGAAGAATATACTGTAATTTTTAATAAAAATAAAAAATTATTATGCGATACAATTGTTGATGGAGCAAAAGAAACATTAGAATATAATATTTCTTATT
>Ga0099848_1000947_pt1 | contig 13519 bp, 18 predicted proteins | sample CB_VirMetaG_3_FD_78179 | JGI IMG/M metagenome (GOLD analysis project Ga0099848, IMG submission 78179) | Freshwater to marine saline gradient viral communities from Chesapeake Bay - CB_1508_1S Viral MetaG | ecosystem: Environmental > Aquatic > Marine > Coastal | place: USA: Chesapeake Bay... | reverse complement strand
TCAACATTAACAGTGTGATTAGACTTAAAGAAACTGAACAAATTAGCCGTAAGCAAAATAGTGTCAGATTCTGTATTAGTAATCGTGTCAGTTGAAACGTATCTATAAATTTCATACGCATCATCATAACTTCCTTTGGTTGTTGCTATTGAAATTGCAACTGTCATTAACACAGATGCAAGTCCTATATAGCCGATAATCTTATTCATTACTTATTATTTTTTCAATTTAAAAATTAAATTCCTGCGGTTGTATCTAAATCAATAAACGCAAAGTGATGTGGCCCTAAGACTTCTAAACCTTGTCTTGATTCATATACAATTTCAAGCAATGAACGAGAATCGGTTGGAGTTGGAGCAAGTCCTCCCAACAACAATTCACGGTATCTATGGTCGATTGCACCTTCACCGTAATCTTCCAAATATCTCATTCTAATTCTGTCTTGTGACTCTCCTCCTACGTCAGCCTTAATCTGGTCGTTAGGGATATACCACATTCTGTTCTGGAAACCAGCTGAACCAGTAAAGTTAATTACGTTCTTGTGGTCTAAGATTGGCAACTTCTTGATTAAATAAGTTCTACCATATAAGTTCAACTTATCTACGTCAACTGCAATCTCCTTGCCATTAACCTGCAATCTTGCCGCTGGACTAAATACGCTTGCATTAGTCAAAGCACCAAATGCGTCAGTGTGAGCAATAGAACCCTCAGAACCTAACAATACTAAATACTCCTGTGGACATCTGTCCTTAGCAAACTGTCTTTCAAGTGTAGCATAAGTAGCTAAACTTACAGCGTTTGTACCAGTAATATCAATACCGAAATCCTCTACATATTGATTCAAACCTTTAGTAGTCTGAATTGGGTTTCCACTTGTATCAGTAAGTGTTGGCGAATTAGAAGTAAAGTTCTCGTCACTAATTCTTGAAAACAACATAGCCAAAGAAATATCTCCTTTGAACTTCATAAGTGCATCGTGCTGCGCCTTAATGAAGTAGTATGGCTGTCCTCTAAACTCAACCTCTACCTTTGATGCTCTCTGGATGTCAGTAGTTTTTACAACTGACTTGAAAATCATCACTTGGTTCAAGTTCTTAGTAATGTCATATCTTCTTCCATCAGATGGCGCAGAAGAACCTTCACCAGCTGCGTTAGAGAACATTGACAATACATCACTTGCTTCCAACTCTAAATCAGAGCCATCAACGGAAACGATGTTTACTTCGTTTGAAGTTTTCTTCTCTTTTAAGTAACCAACTTTCTTGTTAGGGCAAAGAACCAACTCACCTTCTCTTACTAAGGCATAATCCCCTGCGGACAATGTTACGTCAAAAATACTTACACCACCTGTTGACTCGTCATTAACAGCTGTTGCAGTAACAGTAACATATCTTTCCTTATTTACAAAGTTGTGGTATGATGGTACGTCAGTAGGTACACTTCTACCCATCATTTCCATAATGTCCACAAATGACTCGTCTTCACGAGTGATGTCGAGAACATACTGATATATCTCCCTTCTATCTAAGAAGTTAACGGTAGATATATATTTCTTGTCATATACTCCGAAACTCATTTTTCTTTATTTTATTTTTTTAAAGATTGTTTAGCGGCTTGGAAAAACTCTTCTTTCCAGTCACCAGTTACTTCTGCCCTATTGGGCTTATTTATATTATCAACTTTAGTCGGATTCTGCAAGTCATCGAGGACTTTGTTCTGACCTAAAGTTCTGCCAAACTCAATTAACTTTTTCTCAAAAGCAACTGGGTCTTTGGCATAATGGTAAGTCTTTAGAAATTTCTCAAAGTTCACTTTGGAGTTCTTACCTTCTCCTTCAATGAAGTTACTGAATATCTTTTGGTCGTTGTAAGCTGCGTCTATTACGTCCGCTGCATCTTTAACATCCAAATTAAATTCCCTGTCATCGTACTTAATAGTAAACTTAGGTTCTTTACTAAAAGACTTTACATAGTCATTGTCGTTTACTACACTCTTCCATTCTTCATAAGCTTTTTGAGGGTCTTCTTGTGGTTGTGCTTCGGGCGCTGCAAATTTAGCCTGCCTTTCCTTAAAGTCATTACGAATCTTTTCGGCATCATTTTCTAATAGCGCTCTACCCAACTCAATCTCTTCCTCTTCAAACTCATCAGAATTAAGATTATACTTATTAGTAATCTCTTTTTGGAATAACTTCTCAAATTGAGCATCACTAAGCTTAGGATAACTTTCCCTCATATTTTCACGCAATATCTGTTCCGCTGACATTTCATCGTAATTCTTTGACATCGCATCAACATAAGGCTTAATATCCCCAGTCTTTTCGTAGTAATCAACTAATCCTTGTATATATTCATCTTTCAATGACTTAGGCTGCTCTGGCTCTTTATTGATAGCCGATTGATAATCATTCCATAAATCATCAAAGCTTTCAAACTTGCCATCAGTCTTAGCCTTAAAGTCAAAAGTCTCCACTTTTGGAGTCTCTGTTTTTTCTGCCTGCGGTGATTCTGTTCTTGTTTCTGCCGGTGGGGTTTCATTGCTAACCTCTATATCCGGTGTCGGCTCTGGTGTTGCCTGTTGTGATGTTACTTCAGCATCCATTGCTCCGGGCATAGTTGGTGCTGTTGTTCCTGTTTTTTTTACGTCCTCTAACTGAATGTCGTCAAATGCCATAGTCCTTGTTTTTATATTCTAAATAATATGCTTAATCCTCTAAATTCTCCTGCCGCTTCTTCTAAATCTATAACTACTTGTTTTCTATCTTCTCTATTCCATTCATCTGAAAGCTGTATAAACGGCTCGTATAGCTTTATGATAGATTCAATTCTATTCCTTTTAATTATGTTGCCCAAATTTCTTTCAACACTTGCGCTTATGGTATTGATAGACGCAACGTGATTATGCGGAAAATCTCCAGCCTCAAAGCTTTCAGCAATACTAAGTAAAATATCAGCCGTTGCTTCAAACAATTCGCTTAGAGTTTCCCTTTCATTTTTCTTGAAATCCTTAACTCCGTCAGCCAAAGATTTCGCCATAAGTATAAAATCAATCCACATATTTGCAAAGTTTACGCATTAGCGCCTTATGTCATTGAAATTAAAGTGGCAATTATTTTCTTTGTATATCGTCAGCTGCCTTGCTTGCTTCCCTTTGTCTGGAGGCCGCAGCAAGTATTTCTGCCTTATACTCGTCACTTTCAGCTTTGGTCGTAGTGTTTTCAAGACTACTTCCTGCCCTAAGTATTTCAGATTCCAGCTTAGTTCTACCTCCCATTGCCGCTATCTGCATATCGTATTCTTTTTCTACTTTAAGCAACTCTAATTTAAGCTGATACTCTAATTGCATAGTTTGCTGTTTAGCTTGCTCTGCCATCATTGCAGCTTGTTGTTGTATCTGCCCATTCATTTGTGCTTGCTGCTGTGCTTGTTGTTGCTGTTCCTCTCTACGCTTTTTCATTCTATAAGCCAATAACATCTCAGCTTGCTTTAGATTCTGCGTATTCCTTATCATTACTAAATCCTCCATACTAACTAATCCAGCATCCATATACTTAGTTGCATACTGCAATAATATCTCTTTCTCCTGTGCATCTGGCTTATTCTCCAACTTTATAGCCATATCTCTCATACTTAACTCTGGACTCAAACTAATAAACTTGACACTATTTAAGCCAAGAGCATTTTGATATGACTTTGGATTTGCCCTTATAACTCCCTGTAATCTTTGGACAAGTGAGTTCATCATTGACTCAAACGCCATTTTCTCTGCGTTAGCAATAGGACTCAATGAATCTTCTGTTGCTTGGTCACTTAACTTTGCAACGGTCGTCAACATCCTCTCCGGCGCATTACCTTCACTTACTTCTGAGAAACCAAGTATATCTCTTAAAAGCTGTATATTCTGTTGAATCACTCCATAATATTGCGCTGCTTGATTTCCAAGACCACCCTCTATTTCATTAATTGGCATATAGTGCATCCTATTGCCATCTAAATCTCTGGTTCTATAAGGCATCACACCCTTCTGCAAAAACAATTCAAGTGTTTCGTAGGGAGTCAATGAATCACTACCTCCTCTTCCCAATGGAATATCTTCAAGCGCATCAAGGTCAATACTAAAACCTTTTGGCCTTGCTTCTGCAACTGCCTGCTGCAATCTATACCAAGCCATCATTGTGGCATCTATAACTGGAATACATTGCTCTACTTTACCAAGTATTCTGCCTCCGTGATTACTATACGCTCTAATGTGATATGACTTTGTTGTTTTTCTAAGGTCGCTATTCTTTCTCTTCATATCTCTTAACACGCCAAAGTCGAATATGTAATCGGTTCCAATTATCCATTTTGCTCTATACACTACTCCAACTGGAGCCTGCACATAATCTCCATTATCTTTTTTCTTTTTAGCCTTATTGATATTGGCTCTGGCTATTTGTAGGTTTCCTCTTTTGTCTATGCTTCTTTCATAAGTCATCATATTGGTTGAGTCAAACTCAATATCCAATACCCTTATCTTGAAATCATCGTATGCTCTACTGTATATATTTGTTCTTGGCATCCTACTTGGATTACCAAATTGGTCTATATAGCTTTGAGCAATATCCTCTAATTGCTCTTCTGTAAACTGGTTGCCACTTATTCTTCTTAAATCAGAAATAGTCAAGTGCTGAACCTCTCCGATATATTCTGTATCTTTGAAATCCTTTCGCACCGTTGGACTCATTAAGAGTTGCCTTGGGTCTACTGTTCTGCAATATATCTTTCCATCTTCTCCTACTTCCTCTTTATAACCTATAATGCCAAAAAACAAAGCGCTTTCCAGTGCGTTAATTCTTTCATCCTCAAACATATTGTCTTCAAGTATAGCCTCCAGAGCCATCTCCACTTCACTTGCAAGTTGATGCTTATAGGTGTAAGCACGCATTATATTCAACTCCTCCATATCTTCTGGCTCGCCTTGCTCTGGCTTCAACATATCTGCTATATCCGGGCCTATATTCTCTGCTTCCTGTCTCAACTCAATCTTAGCCTTTTGCTTCTTAAAGAAGTCATCCAACTCTAATCTTGAAAGAGGGTCTATTGGGGTTGCTACAACATTATACTCAAATCGCTTTAGTCTTGCCAAAGCCATATCTAAAAATTTTGGGAGTATAGGTAGCACTTCCCAATTAATATTAACCCAACTTTCATCGCTCCTTGAATCAATACCAAGTTGCTCCTTATATTGATTTATACTTTGCTTACCTTGTGCGTAGTCAGAAATATACTGATACCTGTACGCATTATTCCAATAAGAGCCAATGTTTGCTCCACTATTGTGATACCAAGCCGCTTTGCAGTATTGCAAAATCCATTTCTCGTCTTTCCTCGAAGGGTCTATTAAATGGTCTGGAAATCTATAATTCATATTATTTCATTTTAAAGCTATACTACTGCTTTTTTAGGGAACAACATATCTATGTCATACATTTTCTTGTTACCCATTTTCATTAAGACTAAATTATATTTGTTATCTGCTATCAATGTATATCCACTTGCCATCGCTGCGTCAAACTTGGTAGTATTGAATGGGTCAAAGTTTTTCCAGTCATCAATAAGCCTCGGGAAATAAACCTTATGTATATGCTGGTAGATATAGCTTTCTGTGTGTGCGATTATATCTGCGTGTGTCTTTGTAGAGCCGGGAATACCCGGAGTTGGTCTATTTGGAAGTTGCATCATAAAATTACTGTACTCTCTATAAGTAAAGTAATCCATAATATTATTCCTATTGTTTTCTATCAATGCCTCTGCGCCAAAATAAAAACAGGTCTTTATCAAATCCTCAAAGAATATATCAGACGTTGCAGGTCTTGCTATATACTCAACAATAAATATGTCAGACCTATCTGGGTCTGTTGGGTCGTGTTTCTTATACACATAAAACGCTCCGCTGGAGTTCCTGTAATCAACGGTTCTACTGTGTGAGTACGGGTCACAACCAATAGCAAACCTCTGGTTGTTCCAAGGCCTTACTTTAGTTTGGTTCGGTCGTTTAAGTATATCTGTATCTATGTATTCCCAAACCACCTTCCATTTTCCTTTATTGCTCGGAACCCATATTACCTCTCCATCCTTAATCCCACTCTTCCAGATAAAGTCTCCTGTTTCATAGATATTTTCTCTCCAAGATATTTCTTCATATCTATCTTGTAGTCGAGCCATATCGTAAACAGAACTATTGCTCGAAGTCCTAAACGCTTCTTCTACTGATAATGGTCGCCTTCTAATTCTACCAGTAAACTTTTCAGAATCATTCCTTACTTGCTCACGCTCTGCAAGTATAATCCTTCTGTTTTCTTCTGCGTCACACTGGCCATATATATCCAGATTAATGGCTTCGTCACTGGGAATAAAATATCTATACAGCTTCGTTCTTGTGTAACCAGTCACTTCGTCTATATCATTCTGGTCGCTATCTTGCCAAAACTTCATATAGTTGGCTATCTCCCCTTCAATCTCTTCCACCGTTGATGTATACAAAGCCTTGCCATAAGGTTTAGTATTGGTATCTTCAAGAGTAGGAAGTATAATCTCGTGTCTATTATATACGTCACTATTCCTTGTCTTGAATATCTCGTCACCTACATATCTCTTTAACTTGTCACCATCGTAAGCTGTATCATTACTTGCTCTAAAGTCTATAACACCACCAAGACCTCTATCTCCTTGCTCAGCTTCTTTATCCCTCTTCTCCATCAAAGTAATCCCCCTTGCCACACCATTAACATTATACTTGGGTCTAAAAAAGTCTGGCAGCTTATCAAAAGCTTTTAGCACACCTTTTCTATATACAATCTTTTCTGCGTCATCTTCTGTCTTAGACTGTATACCACCATTAGCTTCCATCATCCTTGTAGTTGCCTCTAATAAAAAAGCAACCGACTTTGCAGTCTTTCCACCTCTACGCCTTGTAAGCAATATCATCCCAAAACACTTGTCGTTTTCTATGACATATTGCAGAAAGTAAAAGAACTTTTTATCTGTTTCCCAAAAGTCAGGATAACCCTGATTGTTTGTTGTGCCGCCAATATAAATCCACTCTAAATAAAAATAGTGCATACCAGTAATGTAGGTAGGCACTCCCTTGTTCATAAACCAGCAACCATTTAATCTTTTATCCCACGCATCTCTTCTAAACTCCGCTAACTCTGGGTCTTGATAGTTTTCGTTGTTCTTTTGCTTTTGCTGTTCTAAATCTCGTTTCGCATTGTAGCCTTTGGGTAATCCATTTCTTTGCCAGTATTGGTCTAAGGTATTTTCACTCCTGCTCATTATACCTCTATACTCAACCGTCTTGGTGGTTACATTGTATACATATCCAATAGGCGGTAATTGACACATTACTCCTTGAACCTCTATTTGGCTACCACCTTTAATTGGCTCCTTCATAATTAAAATTGCGCAATAGATTCTGGTGTGAAAGCTACTACGTTTCTTATTTTCTTTTCTAAGTCATCATCGTTCCTAAAGAACTTACTCTTGTATTTCTCAATTCTGTCTGCCACCTTCTCCATTGCTTCGCTTATTTTTGCTTTCTTCTCCAACGCCTCCAACCCCTTCTTATCATCCTCAATTTCGAGCGGCTGTAAAACTTTTTTAAGACATTCGTCAAAAAAAATCTCTTGAGAAACCAGCATACTAAAAATCGAATCATTTTGTTTTCTAAGCATTTGCGCTGCTATTTGGATTAAATCCGAATCCTCAAACAGCATAAGTTTTTCATATAAGTATGGGTCTTCACTTTTGACCACGTTAGCCAACTCCAATGCTTTTTGTTTTCTCGCCCTAACTTCACTATACTGACTGACAAGTGGCGAGTTCTTGTCATACATAAAGACGAGATACTTCATAGTTTTTACACGCTCGCTCTTAGCTATAAGCATATAGCTTATGCTTGCAAACTCCTTAACCTCCTCTATCGTCCTATAATTATTTTCTTCAAGGTTTTCTATTTTAAAAAATAAATCCTTAAAGCTGTTATCTAAGGTAGCCATTTATAAATTTTTGTAAATATATAAACTAAAATATGCCATTAAACGTCTATTAGTGGCAATTTTTGGTAGAACACCATTAATGAATCTCTTTAAGCTTCTCGTGTTGCTTCATTAAATCCTTTAATTTTTCTATATAAACAATGGAATCCATTAACTCTTCCTGTAAGTGGTCAAGCCAATAAGGCTCCTTCCCCATATTCTCAACCATTGTCGTTCCATATTCCTCTTGTCCTTTCTTAGACCTCTTCCTTAGCTTCGCTATCACTTGGTCGTAGATTCTGTCTTGCTTCATCTTTTAATTTTTTTAGCTGTTTGTAATAAGTAATCATTGTTTCTACTTCGTGTTGTAACATCGGCGCTCCAAATTTAGCTTCGTTGTGTAGCAACTCTTCCACGTCTGCGCCGTATCTTTCAATCAAGTTCTTCCTGTATTTTTCTATTTCGCCGTTGTTCAATCTATTACATATCATACACTGTATCTCAATATTCAATGGATTGAATTTTACCGCACCGTGTCGCCTATCTATGTAGTGTCCAGTGTCCATTCTCTTGTAGTGGTTAGAGTAGCCGCAGGTAAAGCAAATAACATATCCATATTCATTTGCCTTATACTCCCGGTAAGCCTTACTAAACTTCTTCCACATTTTCTCACTCTCCATAGTCAAACCTTTCTGTGTCTCCTAAAAACTGATTCTCTTCGTGGCTCATTAACTCTGGCTCGTCTCTATATACTCTAAGCCAACTGCCATCATCCCTTTGCTTCGGAGTCAAGCTGCTGCTCCACACACGCATCTTATTATTAGGTGTGCAACAAAGTACGCCAGTTTCGTAATCAAAGAAAAAAGTTTTTGTTTTGTGTTCGTGCCAGACCTCTGCTTCTCCATAATCATTACCGTGCTGTGGTTCCTGTGGGTCACAAGTAAACAAGTATATGCCTTTTCTTTCTTCTCCATTCCTTGTAATCATCTCTATTTCGGCATACTTCAAAAACTTCATTTCTATTAGTTGCCAGTTAGTGGAAAGACAATCCCACCACGCAACGTCATCTAAATCAATAGAGCCATCGTAAGATAAAATTGACTTGTTGAATATGGCGTTCTGGTTTACTTTGTCATATACTGCTCCAACGCTTGGTATATAAGTGATAAACAAAGGACTCCTGTTCCGTATAAAACGAATACCAACCAAGACAGCGAAGACCATTTTATCTTCGCTCTCAAATCTCGGCTCTCCCGATAAGTGCGATTTTTTGACATAACATTCTATTGGAGGCGTATCTACAATCATTTTACATATCTTATATAATACGACTCACTATCTTTACTTCTATCTTTTACTGGACTCTTTTCAGAGTTGTAAAACTGAATATCAGTGTCGTAAACTCTTACAGGAAATTTAATGCCATAAGTTTTGCCTTCTGCACTCAATACGTTTATGTTCTTAATATCTCCTTTTTCTTTTACATAGCCTACAATAGAATAAGTGTTTTGTCCAATCCTTAATCTATCAAAGCCAATCTCTTCAACTTCTTTTAATTGTTTTTTGGTCATATTTTCAAATATATATGTTCTTGATAAATTGAAAGCCACTCGTTCTCTTTTCCTATCCAGTCCCCTTCCCTTTTATTATAAACAATAATATCTCCAATTTGTATAGGCTGTATGCGCATACCTTTCCAAGGCCTGCCAATAGCAATAACCTCACCCATAGTCATACTCTTCTTTTTCATAGTAGGAGGTATAATCAGCTTTTGCGTTCTGATTGACTCCTCTTCCATAGGTTGTATAATAACCCTACCAGTATTGCAAATAATGCTACCATCTCTTACGCCGTAATGAATATTATCATAAGGAATTAAAAACTGCAACTTAGTTGCATCGCCATCTGGGTAGATTTGTTTGTCTGGTTGTAGTGATAAATAATTAAAGTGAACGACATCTCCAATATTATAAGTTAAGAACATATCTCTATGTGTTCTTACCGTATTCTTATCTATTACACTTTTGGTTGGAAGGTCTGTTAGTTTTTCGGGGGTCGCTACAACTTTACCCTTGGTCTTATTGTACCATTCTTTTTCGCCTAAGTCTAATGGTCTGTAAAGCGTAACGCCACTATCGGTCTCTATTTTGTCATTCATTGTCGATTCAACTTCGACAAGTAGGTAGTTGCTGGGTATTCTCATATTTAATTTAATTCGCCGTTTTCAAATATTATTTCTATCTCTCTGTTCTCTATAAAATAGGTAAGCCTATCTTGTGGAATCGGAGGGCCACCAAATGGGCCTTCATCGTGATACAAAGATAGTAAAAGTTCTCTTTCTTTTTTACTCTTTGCATATATCTGCATAGATTCAAAAAACGGATATGGATTATCAATACTGTCATAGCTAAACCTAACCACATAAAAATTCATCTTATTCTTCATACTTCAATTTGATTCTTGCTTTTGATAATGGTATAAATGCGTTTGACCGATAAGCTATACCTCCGTTGACATCGTAATTGGTTTGCGTAATTTTACGTTCAACCTCTTGTAGAAGCTTCTGGTTAATAAGCCAAATATATATATAATTATCAAATGATGCTATCAACACAAAGGGTAAATTAAGAGTGAATCCGATATTGAATCCTATTTCAAGTTTGTTGTATGCAATAAGAAAAGTGTCATACCTTTGTTCTCTAAACACGAACTGGTCATTCTCTATATATCCATTCCTTGTCTTGATTTCAAAAACCGTGTGCATCCTTCCATCGTTAAGGAAAAAACCATCGACCGGGCAAGGGTTGTCATCTTTAAACTCTACATACTCTAAGTTATACTTGTAAGATATATACTGTAAAGCTTTGCTATTTTTCTTTACCGCCTCTTGTCCTTCCTCAGTAAGTATTCCTAATCCTTTCATCTATTTTATTTAGCTGGTATTTTTCTATCACAAATATAAGCTTTTTTGCGTAATTAATATCAGTTGCATATCCACCTTCCTGTAAAGCTGCCGCCCATCCTTTGTAATCACTACTGTGCAAGTGCTTGATATATGTATCGCCACAAGTCAAAAAGTGTGCGTGGTAGAGCAACGCAAAGTAGTTGTTGCGGAACTTCGCAAATTTGCAGCGACCACCGCAATCATCATTAGCATAAACAAATCCATTAATACATAAAGAACGAATACTTTTAGGAATACGAGTAGGAACATCAAATCCATAATACTTAATACCAAAGAAATTATTATTCTGGGTCATAATAGTGCCATAAGGGTTTTCATTCGTAATGCCGGATTCCAATAATATCTGTCCAGCCGTAATACTAAACGGCACATTGTAGTCAATCATATTCTGTATCGCGATATGCGATACGTCACTTATCTTTTTCGCTGCCGGATAATTATCCTTACTAATATTAAACAAAACCGAGTTCAGGTTACAGAATAAAGAGTTACTGAAAAACATTGAGACTAATAAAAAAAATACTTGCATCTTAATTTATTTACTTTTAAATTTGCGGTAATGACTACCTCCATTTCCATATCAATCGCAGAACACGCATTTAGAAATAACTACTTGCGTGACCTGCACATTTACTACTTGTTAAGAGCCTACTCTCAAACTCGTGGTGGTTGGTTTGGAGAAGCCACGTTAAAAGATATTGCAAAGATAACAAATAAAAAGTTATCTACGGTCAATACCAGAATAAGAAATCTAAAGAAAAGAGGCTGGGTTATCAAGTGCAAAGGAGGCGGTTTTAAATTCAAAAGCCAAGCCAAGATTTACAGTGAATTAGATATAACTGGAAAAAGGGTTGCCGTTGGCATATCCATTGACCAGATAAAAGACTTTAACGAGTTCAGAAGCATTTGCTATTCTGGACACATAGGTAGAATTGAGCGCAATAAAGAATATAAGTATAAAAAACTCCTGCGTGGTGTGCGACCAAAAAGAAGGCACGAAAACAAAAAGGGTTTTGAGATTGCCATTAATTATAGCGCCAAGGTTTTGAATACCTCTTATTCGACATCACAAAGAATAAGAAAGCAATCCGAGAAACACGGTTATGTAAAAGTAAGTATGAACTACGACAAAAACTTTGAGATTACATTGGATAATATCGAGGAGTTTAAAATCAGTAGAAAGTATGCTGATGTATTCAAGCCAATTAGAATTATCGACCAAAAATTGAGAGTTATTGATTCTTTTAGTATTACTTCTAATATAAGTCTATATGTAAGTAATACATTTAAGAGTAGCATTAATGCCATAGCTTATAAGTCTCAAATAGACGCTTGGTCAAATAGGCATCACTTTTAGTCCCTATTCTTTTTATAATATATTCAAAAAACTAAAATTTGCCGATAAAGAAATACTACAAAGAAAGACCTAAAGTAGGTAGCCGGGTTAGAGTAAGTGATAAGTTTCCCTACATTGGAAGAGTAGTTTCCATCTTCAAGGATTTAGAGTATAACCATTTAGCTGTCATACAGATGGAAAGATTCAATATGTTGCATATAGTCAGAGTTGACAGATTACAACTTATAAAAGAAAAAACAAGTCAATATAAAGATATATTTACGTCAAAATAATGAAAATGACAAGTTCACAAAAAGTAGAAAGGTTTACCAAAAGGCTTATTGCAACCATAAGTGCAGTAACTCCTATATTCCTTATATTCTGTATTATCGTATTAGGTTTCTTTAATAGTGCCTTAGAGATTATTCACTATAAAAAAATTGTCGGCAATCTGGCTTGGATAGGTGGATTTGTTTTTGGCGGTCTAAGGTTTGGAGCCGGATTAGGGGGTGTCAAGATGATTATGGCTAAAAGCTATTGGAGAGGCGCCATATTTATCCTTGTGTCTATCTTGCTTACATTCTGGATTGCGAAACACACTGAAAGCATATCAGAGAGCATCACGATTACCGATAACCTTGCAGCGGCCATCGTCTTCACTCAAACCACTATATGGACAGGACTAATAGGAGAACTACTCTTAGCTGTATATATGATAACAAAGAAAAAATAATGTGTCATATATTTTACAAAATGTTGCATAATTGTGAAATATAAGTTACATTTGTAATGCCATCAAATTTCGTTTCCCCTACATTCCCTCTTGCTAAAGTAGCAGGGGGGTTTGTTTTTTTAAACATATAGTTGTATATTCGCCAATAAAAAGAATATGCAAAAGACAATAGACGCCGTAGAAAAATGGGCAGCTGAAAAAAACCTATTGGACAAAAACAATTCCTTCCAACAATTCGCCAAGGTTGTAGAAGAAGTCGGCGAGATAGCCGCAGCACTGTGTAAGAAACGCCCGAAGCGTGAACTCCAAGACAGTATCGGAGACGTAATTGTAACCCTTATCATTTTATCCAGACAAAACGGTCTGACGCTGGAAAGTTGCCTCCAAGAAGCGTACTACGAAATCGCCAATAGAAGAGGTAAAACAGTTGATGGCGTATTCATAAAAGAAGAAGAGTGATTATACTAT
>Ga0099848_1000946_pt1 | contig 13536 bp, 8 predicted proteins | sample CB_VirMetaG_3_FD_78179 | JGI IMG/M metagenome (GOLD analysis project Ga0099848, IMG submission 78179) | Freshwater to marine saline gradient viral communities from Chesapeake Bay - CB_1508_1S Viral MetaG | ecosystem: Environmental > Aquatic > Marine > Coastal | place: USA: Chesapeake Bay... | reverse complement strand
TTCACAAATAAGAAAAGTGCCAGGAGTTAAAGGATTTTTTATAAATCCTGAAGATATTTCTACACTTTAATATATGTATATAGGACAATAAAGTTATATTAAATAAAAATTATGAGTGAATTTACATTACCTACGGAAGTAATAGATCTTCCATCCAAAGGGCTTTTATATCCTTCCGGATCTTTACTAGCAAATGGAACAGTCGAATTAAAATACATGACTGCCCGAGAAGAAGATATTTTAACTAATCAAAATTATATTAAAACTGGTGTAGTTATTGATAAACTTTTAAGTTCAATGATTATAAGTGATATTAATTACGATGATTTATTAATAGCAGATAAAGATGCTATTATGATAGCAGCTCGTATTTTAGGTTATGGTGAAAAATATATTTTTACTTATTTAGGAGATGAACAAGATATTGATTTAACAGAACTAAAAGACAAAGAATTTGATGAATCATTAATAACCCCAGGTAAAAATGAGTTTGAATTTGAATTACCTACTTCTAAAGTTAAAATTACTTTTAAACTTTTAACTCATGGAGATGAAAAAAAGATAAATAGAGAATTAGAAGGCCTTAAAAAAATTAAAGGAAAAGATATTCCTGAAATGTCTACTCGATTAAAACATATTATTACTTCCATTAACGGAAATACAGAACCAAAACAAATTAGAGAATTTGTTGATAAATTTTTACTTGCTAGAGATTCTAAAGCTTTAAGAGACTATATAATTAAAGTTTCCCCAGGAATAGATTTAAAAGTTAATTTATATGATGATGAAGGTAACGTACAGGAGGGCGTTACATTACCTATAGGGGTTACCTTTTTTTGGCCTGAGTCTGGAGTATAGAAATTATTTATTTACACAAATCCATGAAATAGTATTTTATGGTAAAGGAGGATATGATTGGTGGACAGTATATAATATGCCTATTTGGTTAAGACGTCTTACCTTTAGTAAAATCCAATCTCATTATGATAAAGAACACGGAGGGGGAGATGTTGTAGAAAAAAGCCAACAAGCCATGAAATCTGCAGGATCAACATCATCCAATCAAAAAATTAATGTTCCATCTTATGTTGTAAAGGCATCTAAAAAATGATGCCTTTTCATATTTATAATATATATATTTTAATATGGCTGCAAAATCATTTGAGGACTTAGAAAAAGAAATAAGACGTCTTAATCAATCCCTTCAAAACTTAGGAAAAGGAGGGATGAAAACTAAAGATTTAGAAAACGCCCTTAAAGGTTTTAATGGTGACGCCCAAGCTGCTAGGGATTTTCTTGCAATGATGAATGAGCAAGCCAATGAAATGCATTATACATTTACTGGCATTCATGAAACATTAAAAAATTCTCTTCAAGATTTAAAAGGACAAGTAGAAGCTACAAACCAAATTAATAAATCGTATAGTAAATTATCCTCTGTAGCCAACCAGTTATCTAATCATCAAAAAAATGACCATGTTTTAAGCGTTAAAAAATTAAAAAACATCCAAAAAGAAGTTGAAATAGAAATTAAAAAACTTGAAAACGCTAGAAAAGAACTTGCCCATAAAAAGAAAATAGGATTATTATCCAAAAAAGAACAAGAATATTACAGGGAAGTTAATAAAGCATTAAATTTAAAAAATTCATATCTTAAACAAACTGTTAAAGAACTTGACAAAGAAGTTAAACTTGAACAAAAACGAGCAGATAATTTAGGGTTAACCCAAGGGATGTTTAAAGGTATTCATGGGTTAATGGAAAAAATTGGTGTTGAAAGTGAAGCCTTTGATAATATAAATAAGGCTATGCGAGAAGCTGCTGGTAAAGGTGGAGTTTTTAAAACCATAGGAGCAGGAATAAAAGCCACAGTCTCAGAAATGAAAGATAGTTTTTTTAATATATCTACAAGTATAGGTATTTTAACTAAAACTTGGGGATTTTTTAAAGATGCTGCTTTTAACTATAGCGACCAGGCCTTTAATTTACAACAAAGTTTAGGATTAAGTTGGAAAGATGCTAGTAAATTAAATGATGAACTAAATTATGCTTTTTCAACTACTGGTAATTTATATTCTACTCATCAAGATTTAGTTAAATCCCAAATAGCTTTAAACTCTGCTATGGGAACAACTAATGCATATAGTACTTCAGCTTTAGATAATTTTACTAAATTAACAGAAGTAGCAGGAATGACAACAGAAGAAGCTGCTAAACTCCAAGAATATGGAGACCTCTATGGACAAAGTTCAGAAGAAATATATGATACTATAGGAAAAACTAAAAAAGGTTTATTTAGTAGTAAACACGTTATGTCCCAAGTTCTTAAAATTAATGGACAATTATCTGCTCAATATAAAAATAACCCTAAATTATTGGCTCAAGCAGTAGTTCAAGCTAATAAAATAGGCTTATCTTTAGAACAAGCTAAAGATGCTGCTAGTGGTTTACTTGATTTTGAAAGTTCAATCCAAAATGAAATGGAAGCTGAACTTTTAACTGGGAAAAATTTAAATCTTGAACAAGCTAGATATTTAGCCTTACAAGGAGATTCTGCAGGAGCTGCAGAATTAATGCTTAAACAGGTTGGAGGTATTGATGAGTTTAATAAAATGAATGTTATTTCTCAAGAAGCTATAGCCAAATCTATGGGGATGAATGCAGATACAATGGCTAATGCATTAGTTAAGGAAAAACAATACCAAAACTTAGGTGAAAAAAGAAAAAAAGATTTACAAGAAAGAGTAAAACAATTAAAAGCAGCTGGTAAATATGAAGAAGCTGCTGCACTAGAAAAACAAGTCCTTAACGATGAATCTGGAAAATCAGTTAAATTAGCTGAACAAGAATTATCTGCTCGAAAAAAATCTGAAAAAGCTATGGAACGATTAAAACAACAGTTTATGAGTTCTATAGCTCCTGTAGCAGAGAAATTTTTTAACATGTTAACTAGTGTAATGGATTTTATTTCTAAAAATCCTATTATAAAAGATATAATAAAAGTAGTTGGGGGTGGATTAGCAATAGGTGCTGTAGTAGCTTCTATGGCTTCTATAGGAAACATAGTAAAAAAGGCTTTTAGTGGTGGTGGAATAATGGGCATATTTGCTAAAAGAGGAAGTCACCCCGGTGCTCCTTTATTTACTTCAGACATTGGCGGTATGGGAATGCCTGGGGGTCCTATGGGTCCTATGGGTCCTGGTAGTACACCTGGTGGTAGTAAAAAAAATCCAAAAAATAAAAGAGGAAAACCTAAACCTAAAAAATCACCACCAAGAAATAGATTTAGAGGACCGAATTTAATGAATCTTGCTCTAGGAGCAGCTGTTACTTATGGAGGGTACCAGATGCTTTTTGGTGGTGAAGATGGTGGTGGTGAGGAAGCTATGATGGCTGGTATGATAGGTATGGAAGGTTTGCAAATGCATCATACTATGCAATCTGTTAGACAACAAATGCCTCAAAAAACACAATCACCAAAACCACCAAAAACACCAAAAGCCCCAAAAAATAATTTTATAAATAAAGGTATAGATAAAGTAAAAACAGCCTACAATAAAATGGCTGATGGTGCTGTTAAAGCTTTTGACTCAGCAAAAACTGCCACTTTAGAATCTAAAATAGCATCTAAAGCAAAAGATATGACTGCTGTTATTTCTAAAACATTTACTGGGATGAAAACAGCTATTACATCTTCTAAAATAGCTCAAGTAACAACTAAATTTGTTGAAGGTACTGTAAAAGTTGTAAGTAATGGAGTAAATGCAGTTAAAACCGGATTTAATGCTACAAAAACAGCTGTTAAAACAGTAACCGAAACTGCTAAAGCTACTGTTGAATCTACTAAAATTGGATCAGCTATTGTAAAAAATACTCAAACGGCTGGTAAAACAATCCAAGCTTTTACAAAAGTTACTGGTAACGTTTTAAGTAAGGGCCTACCAATTTTAGATCTTGCACTTGGTGGATACACAGGTTATTCTGAAGTTGCGGGGATGACAGAAGATGATAAAGAAGCAATAGGTGTTAGGAGAGACATGGGTGAAACTGAAGCTATATTTCAGGGATTATTTACTGGAAGCGCAAGTAGAGGATCCATGTTGTCAGATATGGTTAATTATTTTGGTGATGAAGATGATGACCCAATAATTGAAAAAGGAGGAGCTGTAGATGAATCTTTAGGAGTATTAGGAGCAGCAGGTAGAGGAGCAATGACAGGTGCTGCTATAGGTTCTATGATTCCTATTCCTGGTGTAGGAACAGCCATAGGAGCAGCAGTTGGTGGTGTAGTAGGAGCTGTAGGAGAAAGTGTAAAATTATTAATGGACGAAAATTCAAACCTAAGAAAAGGATTAAATGAGGCTTGGGAAACAACAAAAGAATGGTCTGCAAATACTTGGGAAGCAACAAAAGAATGGACTGCAAATACTTGGGAAACAACAAAAGAATGGGCTGCAAATACTAAAGACACTGTAGTTAGTTGGGCTGAAGACACTGGTAATGCTTTTATAAGTTGGGGTGAAAGTGCGAGTAGTTTTTTTGGAGATATGGGTAGTGGTATAACGGGCTTTTTTGGAGATGTAGGAGGTGGGATGAGTGACTGGCTTTCAGATTTAGGTAGTGGTGTAAGTGATTTTGCTAGTAATACTTTAGATGGAATAAAATCATTCGGTAGTGGTGTTGTAGACTCAGTTTCTAGTGGAATCAGTTCAGCTTATGATTCGGTTTCATCTGGGGTTTCATCTTTTATGAGTTCCATTGGGCTTGCTGAAGGAGGCATTATTTCATCTCCAACCAAAGCACTCATTGGAGAAGGAGGAAAAAAAGAAGCTATAGTCCCATTAGATGAATTTTATGCTAAAATAGATCAATTAATTAATGCTGTAAATAATTCACAAGGTGGTGGTGGAGGAGGTGATGTTTACTTAGATGGACAAAAAGTAGGTCAAGTAATTAGTATGAATGCTAGAGGAATTCAATAATGCTAATATTTATAATAAAATAAATAATCATGGGAATATTAACTAAATTAACAACAGACGGATCTCAATTAAGTGAGTTCAATGGACAAACTCCTTCTAATGTAACAGCAACATCTGAATCTACATTACACTACGAATACTCTCTTAATGGAAACCCAACCCTTCCAGGACAACCAAGCCCTTCACAATTAGACTTAGATGGAATAACCCCTCCTAAATATTCAGATAATTTACCTGAATAAAAATGTCTTTAAATGGGTATTCTTGCAAAATTAAAAAAGGATAATACTCCTCTTAGATCACTACCTTTTGGAAATGATAAACCAGGAGGAGGAAATAGTAATGCTCCTTATATACAAACTCCTATTCCTAATGTAACAGGAACAAATTTTGGTTTAGATTCTGAAGATTCAATTTTAAGAGGTGGATTAAAAACTCCATCTAGAGCTAAAGATGATGTTGTAAGATTAACTAAATATCTTTTTGATGTTAAAAACATTGATGGATATCTTTTTATTGCAAAACAAAATATATTATCTAGAATTTCACCAAAAACAGAATCTACTTTTGGTTTAGGATATGGAGGTGCTTCCCAAAACATAAATATTTTTTCAGGTGAAATTACCCCAAATCAAAGCAATGGATCTTTTAATGAAGGAGTATATACTCCAATTTCAACATTAATCCAAGCAGGAATAGGATTTACAGGAACTCATGTAAACAAACAAGGTATAGACCCAACAGGTTTAATACCTACTCTAAGTTTAAATAAATACCAAGAAGTAGCCTATAAAAATAATCTTCCAGATAATAATGGGTATAGTGGGCAAGTACCTCTTTCTCTTTATAATCGATCTAGAAAAGCAACAGACAAAAAAAATAAAACATTTCAACAATTTACTACCCAACAAGATAAAACCAACCAAACTTTATCATCTAATCCAGAAAGAAGAGAGCTTTTTACAACTAGAAATAGTATTAATGTTTTTAAAACAATTGGTGGAAATGCAGGTGTTAAAGGAGCTTTATTTCTTGAAAATCAAAGATCTTTACTTTTTGAAAAATGGGATAAATATATTGATAATTTATCTCAAAAAAGGTTAGATAAAAAATATGATGCTTTTGTACAAGCTAGTAATAGAGATAATGAATTATATAAAGAAGTTGTCAATGAAGCCCAAACAATAAGATATGATAATAGACTTTTACAACTTTGGACAGATATAGGATATAATCCCTTATCTGAAGGATTAAATTCCCCGTTTTTATATTCGTATGGAGGTGGACCTGGTTCTGTATCTGGATTAGGACGAACTGATATTAAATTTGCTACTAAAAATGATGGAGTAACTCCATTAAGAACAGATGATGGACTTTTTTATGATTCTAAAAAATATACAAAGTCTATTTATTATGATACAAAAAATATTTTTGGGTATGATAGTGTTTCATTAAATTATTCCAAAACACTAGAACAAGCAGGTAGAAATATTAATGAAATAGATTTATTTTCTACTACAAATTATTTAGAGTCTTATGATGGTAAAAATGATATTGATGCTCCTTGGAATACTCAAGGTATTAAATTAATTGATTCTTTAAGACCAACCCCTGAAGGTCCTGAAGTAAGTTTTTACCAAAAAGCTTTTGCTCTTTCTGATGCAAATAATAACAACCCATTAATTCCACACACCCAAAACACTATATTAAATGTAAGAGTTCGTGGACCTTTAGGAGCTTCTGTCCAATATCTAAAATCATATGGTACTTTAGATAATGCACTTGAATTAGATAAAAAAGTTTTTATTGTAGAAGATGAAAATCCTTACCATCAAGCTTGGGCCGCTCAAGACCCTACTACATTTGCCCCTTTAGCTAATAAAGCTTATGAACAGGATAACCCTTACATTGAAAGCACCTACTCAGAAGACTTAACTTTAGACCAAGCTACAATTGATCTTAAGTCAGATCTTTTATTTAAACTAAACAATTCCCAATTTGATTTTACTAAATATGCAGGAGTTACTTCAACCTGGGAAAATAATAGAGGATCTATATATGAAAAAAATCCATTTGAATCCCCTAGTATTAATATCCCTGAACCAAATCTAGCAGTTACTTCAGGTAATTATACTACCCCTTTTAGAATTACAGACCCAGTATTACCTAGTTCTTATTTATTTTCAACATCAACACCCACCCCTAAAATAAATTATGGTGTATATGAAGGAGCTACTTTAATGTTTATTACTAATAAAAGTACTTCTTTAAAAGGATCTAAATATGGTATTGAAGAACAAAAACCAATCCAGCCAATTGATAATTCTTACCCTGACCCCGATACAGTCCCAATTAAATTATCTAGAGCTCAAATAAAACAAAAAATTGACGATAGTTATTATAACTTATTTGATGATAATAATCCTCATCCATCATTTTCAAAAACTAGAAAAGAAGAAACTAATAGAAACCCAAATAGATTCCCAAAAATTGCCCATGAAGATAGAGTAAACACTGGAGACCCAGCAAAATCAATCCCAGGCCCTTTTAATGTATTAGACAAAATAAATTCTAAATCTGTTTATAAATCTTCAGGTAATGGAGCCGGAAGGCAATTAATGAACGATTTTGTTCATTTTAGAATAGGGATAGTAGATGTTAAATCTGGAGGTAAAAGTGCATATTATATGAATTTTCGTTCATATATTGATAGTTTTTCCGATTCTTTTACATCTAATTGGAAAGATTTAAAATATATGGGTAGAGGAGAACCATTTAAAAGGTATTCTGATTTTAGTAGAACAATAAATATGTCATTTACTATTGCTGCTACCTCTCAAGGAGAAATGTATGGTATATATGATAAATTAAGATTACTTGCTACCTCAATTGCTCCTTCTTACACTGATGCTGGGTATATGGCTGGTAATTTTGCTAAATTAACTGTAGGAGGATATGTTTATGAACAATATGGGATTATAACTGGTTTTACTTATGAAATACCTCAAGAAGCTTCTTGGGATTTAACTATTGGGGATGGTGCCTTTATAAGAGATGAATTACCTATGATGATAAAAGTAACTGGATTTACATTTGTTCCTGTTTATAACTTTATACCTCAATTTACTGATGCTGATGGATTTAGGTGGATATCTAATAATATTCCATCTTCTACTTCACTTTTAACTTCTAATGAGATTGAATCTGAAGATAAAGATAAACTTCAAGAGGGAGAATTAAAAATAGGTTTAGAATCTTCAACCCCAGGTGCAACTGACTTTTCAGCTCTTAATGGAACTAATAATAATGATACAAATATTAATATTAATAATAACCCTACACTTTCCCCTGCTGCTGCTGCTAATGATCCACTAATAGGAGACCCAGGTAATGAAGTTATTGGTTTAGATCTTACAGATAGTTTCTTTAATAATAATTTTTAAAATTATGCGTTATAATAATATTTCAATAACAAAATCTTTAGATGATAAAAGAATGTATCATACTGTTAGATACCCTGAAATACCATTAAATGAAAATGATATTTATGTTTTAGCTACTTCTACAGATAGATACGATAAATTAGCTTTAAATTATTATAATAATTCTTCATTATGGTGGATTATTTCTATAGCTAATAATAATTTAACTCAAGACAGTTTATATTTACCTTTAGGATCTTATATTAGAATTCCATCCAATTATTTGGAAATTCAAAGCAAATTTAGTATTATTAATAATATAAAATAAAAAGTTATGCCAAGTATATTAGGTCAAGGTTTTGATCCATATGTCTCTTCCCAAATTAATGATAGACAAGATCTTATAGGGAAAACCCAAAGAACTCAACAGGACATGACGTATATGAATTCACGTGAGTCTTGGCTTAAATTATCTTCTGGTTCTGAAATTGAAGGTTCTGAAGATTTAAGTAAATCTTTTGCACTTTTTAATGGAACTTATTTAGCTAATTATTCTTTTAAAGATAGTTTTGGGATTTATAAATCTTATGATACTGCTGACCCCGAGTTTGGTATAGTCCCTATGCCAGGTTTAATTTCAGCAGAAGTTAAAGCATTAAATAGAGGATCCATAAAAGAAGCCAAAATAAAACTTAAAGTTAACAGTAGATATCAATTTATTATCCTAGATAAACTATACCTTAGGTTAGGTTATAGTATGTTATTAGAATGGGGATGGAATATATATGTTGATAATGGAGATATTATGCAAATGGGACCTACATTATCTGATAATAAATGGTTTGATAAAGCTAATGATAAAAAAGATTATACTTTCTGGTTAAAGGAAATCCAGGACTTAAAACAAATATATAAGGGAAATTATGATGCTATGTTTGGAAAAGTTGTAAACTTTAATTGGAGTTTTCAACCTGATGGAAGTTATGATATTGAGTTAAAACTTATTTCTCATGGTGATATAATTGAATCGTTAAGAACCATTCCTCCCGGTGGAGAAAATGGAGCTAAAAATAGAATAGATGTTGTAAATTATTTTAATACTAATCTTTCCCAAGTTCTTGTTGATGGTGGGCTTAAAGCAGCATCCTTTGACTTTCAACAATTCACAGACGAAGAAATAAATGCCAACCCAGACCTTGCTTCTTCAGATAATAAAGCATACTACATAGATACTTCTCTTATTAGAGATAAACTTACAGAACATTTATTTGCTATCCAAGCTTATGGATGGGCTTATAATAATTTTCAAATATATACTGCAGCAAATGGAGATGCAGATGCATCAACTTATGTCAAAATAGATCCAAAGGTATCATCAAATAATTTAACAGATATAAAACATTATTTTGAAACCGAAGTAATAGACCGTATAGGAATAAATTTTCTTTCCAACCCAGCATTAAATAGTAAAAAAGATGCATTTTTTCTCTTTAAAAAACCTGATATAGGAGAAGGAGAAACAGAAATCCCAGATTTAGAGTGCTTAGAAACCCCAGTATATGTAAGATTTGGATATTTACTTTGGTTTTTAAACCAACATTGTCTCCCAGTACATTCAGAAACGGGAAATCCACCATTTAGTATTGATTACTCTAAAGATAAAGAAATTCCTGCATATATACCTCCACAACAATTATTAACAACATCATATCATCCTTCTAAATATATAGTTTCTAACCAAATTCATGCTTTTTCCACTTTAGACTATTATCTAAAGCCTGATATGAAACTATATTCAGGTTTAGAATATGCAGATGTGCCGTTGGCAACAAATATTAGATTTCTTGATGTTAGAAATGTATACTGTAATATAACTAATTTACTTCAATCAATCCCTATGTCTTTAGGAGATGATAAACAATTTAAAATAGATTTATTTGGTTTTTTAAAAGGAATATGTGACGGGATAAATGCAGCCTTAGGGGGAATTAATAATATAGAACCTATAATAGATGATACTACTAACACATTAATTATTCAAGACTCTACTAATTTCCCAGAAAGAGAAAAAATACTTGAACTTTTAGGACTTAATAAAAAAAATGAAGAATATCTTTTACAAATATTTGGGTATAGAGGGTTTAATGGAGTAAACCAAGCATCTTTTGTCAGGGATGTTAAATTAGAAACTAAAATTAGTAAAGAAATGGCATCATTAATCACAATTGGAGCCACAGCTAATGGGACTTCCCCAGGAACTGATTCTACTGCTTTTTCTAAATTAAATAAAGGAACAAAAGATAGATTTGTAACTGAATACATCTCCCCAGAAACATCTTCAGCTTTACCTGATGTTTCAATATCTGATCAAATAAAAAATTCTGCTAATGAGAATAGTTTTGAATTATTAGGACTTAACATATCGAATTTCTTTGGGGGAAGTGGGTATGTTCCAAGTCAATATGCATCTGTAAGTGACTATGCTATAAACTTTTTAGATGAAGAACAACAATATAAAAATATGCAAACCATTTCAGATTACTTTCAATACCATGAAGGTAAACTTCATAAAGGTTCGGATGTTGATGGGGGTGGACCTGGAATTGGATTTCTTCCGTTTGAATTACAATTAGATATGGATGGGTTATCTGGAATAAAAATTTATAATAGTTTACGACTAGACACTAGTTTTATGCCTCCTCAATACCCAAGCTCTTTAGAATTTGTTTTAGCTGGAGTAGACCATTCAATATCAGATAATGATTGGGTAACTAAATTACGTGTTATATCTGTCCCTAAAACAGATGGGGTTGAACTCCCAGTTTCAACTGCACCTAAAATTACCCCTACAAGAAGAAGAACAGGTGTTGGTTTAGGAAGACCCCAACCATCACCATCTAATCCATCTTTACCTACAGGAGGAGTTTTAGATCTTTCCTGCCCAGAATTCTTTAAATTTGTTCCTGAATCAAATGGTTTAAGTACTAGAGATAGAAATGAATTAAAAAATAGATCAATAACATATCTTGAATATAAAGGTTTAAGTTCAACTTCTAGTACTCTTGATTTAATAAAAGTAGTAGTTGCCAAAAATGAAGGAGGATACTTCCATCCATTACATTTCAGAACAATTGACAATGGAGGAAATATATCAGATAATAATAGAAACCAAGCAGGTTCATCTAGAGAAACACTATGGGGGGAAGATAGAATTGGAGAAAATAGTAATCAAGATTCTAGAGCTTTTTGGGCAAAAGTTGATTCACTATCAGGATATGGAGGACTTAATAAACTGTCTAGAGCTTATAATAAAAACGATGTTGCATGGAAAAATGGAGCGTTGGGAATATCTTCCAATACGCTAAAAGCCTATGTAAATGGTACTAATATAACATGGAAATATCAGGACATAAGTGACTGGGATAACCCCAAATCTAGTAGACCAGGCCAAGACCAACTCCCAACATGGGCAAATAATATAAACGAACTAAAAACCCTTAAACAAAAAATGGTATCAGCGTCTTTAGATAAATCATTAAAACAAAATTTTTTGGACCCAGGTCCACAATATAGACCTCTTTACGATTTAATTAATAGTTCTCCTACCCTTAAATACCTTTATCTTAGAGCTAGATATAATGGACCTGGATATTTTCAAGATTACGCTCGGTATTTAAGATCAGTATGGGATACAAAAACACAAGATCCTAATGAATTAGCATGTGCCCACCTTAAATATATATACAATTATTGGAATAATGGACCTCGTGACCCAAATCAAATATACAACAAAATCCTTATGACCACAGGACCATATACAGGGCAATATGACCAAACTTATGCTTCAGATGTTAAAAAAATAATAGATTATCTAAGATACAAACCCTCAATTTCAGGATGGAATGGAGTTGATTATAGTTAATCAAATAAATTTTAATTAAAAAATTATGTATATACCCCCATCCCAATATAAAAAAGGATTCTACTCAAATGGAGATCGTTTTCTCCCTAGTGGAGATCCATATGTTGGCCCTTATTTCCGTCTTTTAAATGGCAAAGAATATACAGGTGAAATCCCTTCAAATACTTCTACACTTTTAGGAAATATAAATAATTCTTCTACTAAACTAAATTCTTCTGATTTATACAAATTCAGCCAACCTAAAATTTATATAGAAAGTTTTAATCAATCATCAGCAGAAAATCCATATCTTAGACAAATCCCACCACAATTTTCCCCATTACCTTTACCTTTAAATTACCCAGATAAAACTATTACAAGGTATTTTGTTAAAAAAAGTAAAGAACTTATTTACTATGAAACAGATGAAAATTTTTATAAAGGTATATCTTCTCGCAAAAATGAATATGCTTGGGATTTGTTTGATACCGCAAAGATAAGCTGGTTAGTAAAAGGAGATAAAAGTAAAGTTTATAAATCTAATGAGTTTCAAGTTTTTAAAATTGAATCCGCAAAATCTCAAAAGAATTTACAAGGAAAAAATTGGGAAGGTTTTTCTCAATATTTTAAAAATAATTTTACAAAATATTATTTGGGATCTTAAACTTTAGTTTGTATATTCAACCTATGTACTGGTTGATAGAGGACTCCCAAAAAATAGACATACTGTGTAAATTAAACTATGAAACAGCTTATGTTGAAGTAATACCAACCTCACACAACTTACACCCTATTGAAAACGACATATGTGCTTTATATATTCGACCAAACGAAGATACAAAAGGATACATTGTACCTATAAACCATAGTGAAACAATAAATTCAACGATAGAGGATTGTGTAAACATACTTAAAAGTATAAAAAACATTTACGTACGAGATAAAAAGGAGTTTCTACACTATTTTTGCATAAAGCATTGCTACCAACCACCCCCATCCCCTACTACGTATATACCACAACAAACACAAGCTCATACACACATTTACAACAAGTATACAAATATACAAAACTTAAATACAATAGTACCTATTGTAAAACACTATGAGATATGTGAACAAAATTATGCTAACTTTAAAAATGAAATAAACCCATTTTACAATAAAGCAGCAATTGTGTTTAATCAACTAGAACGAGCGGGAATAAAAATAGACCCCACTTTGTTTGAACAGT
>Ga0099848_1000944_pt1 | contig 13544 bp, 28 predicted proteins | sample CB_VirMetaG_3_FD_78179 | JGI IMG/M metagenome (GOLD analysis project Ga0099848, IMG submission 78179) | Freshwater to marine saline gradient viral communities from Chesapeake Bay - CB_1508_1S Viral MetaG | ecosystem: Environmental > Aquatic > Marine > Coastal | place: USA: Chesapeake Bay... | reverse complement strand
CAGGAAATTGGAGTTGCTCCTACAATCGGAGCCACTCACGCGAGTCCAACCTGAAGAAGAAGTCTATCTATAACTGGAGCGAAAATGATTGATGATATGTCCAACGAACGGATCACCGTTGACCCCATGGGAAACATGGTTGTTCATGGTCCTGATGGCGACGAGTGGTACACGGTCAAAGGAGACATGGCCGACAGCGGGGACTATGACCTAATGATTAGGCTCATTCCCGATGAAAAACCGATGAGAATCAACGACGACAACATCGAAGAATGGCGTGACTGGGCCGCTAAGCGGTCCGGAACCGCCTAAATGCCGGAGTTGACACTGTGTCTGCCCTATACTTGCTAGCCCTACCAGTGCTTTTCGTGATCATCATGATTTTGAACAATTATGATCAAAATCAATGATTTTGAAAAAGGGCGAACATTATGGATATATCACAAAAACTGCGGGATGAAGCGACCGGTGAATACGGTGTGCTGCCCCCCGTTCGATATATCCCACTCATGTTGAGTGCCGCCAACGAAATCGATGACCTCACCTATCGGCTAGAGCAGAACGAAACCGACTATGTGGATATATCGGTTGCCGGGTTGGACGAAATTGACGCCGAGAAAGCAAACGCCGATCAATTGGCAGACGCACTGCATCTTTTGATGAGTGAACGTGGCTGCCCATCACATTTGGTTGATGTAGTGTTCGATGCGTTAGAGAACCACGATAACAGACGACAGAAAGATGGGATAAATTAAACCAAAATGAGTGGTGTTACTAAATTTTTGGGTCGTGGATGCCAGACCCCCATTGAAGCGGCTCGCCTATCTCCCCTGAACATTCACATACTTGCCTCGTGGACGTCAGGTCATCAGGTTCCACATCTTCATACGCAGGACATGTCTCAGCATGCGTCACTTCACGTATATGGACGCAAACAGATGTATGTGGCCCGTCATGGGGATTGGGTTGTGAAACACCCTGAGGACGGGATGTTGGTCATGTCTGATGAAGAGTTTGATGAAAAGTTTGTGGCGTCATGATCAGGCTTTTCCGTAAACGTCGGGTTCATAGCGAAGTTATTGATATTTCGACGTATTCGATGTATGAGGATGTGATTGACGAGTATCGGTGGTTGCATCGTCAGTGGCGTCAGGTTGCGGAGCGGGCGGTGGCGATTTTGGAGTCTGAGCCGACGTGTTTTTGTGCGGAAACGATGCCGGTTTCTGGGGGTTTGTGTTCGACATGTGAGTTATTAGAGGATTTCGAAAGGTTGCAGCGTTATGACAAGTGAGGGTTATTCTGCGGAGGCTCAGGCGATGTTGTCTGATTCGACGATTAGTTTGATGCGGTTGTCGGAGCATAATCATCATTTGCGGGAGCAGAATGCGCGTTTGTATACGGCGTTGGTGGGGTTGCGTGATGCGGTGACGAATCATCATCAGCCGAGTCAGGCGTTGAGGCGGACGGTTACTCGGCATCGGGCGGAGTGGCCGTATTTGTGGGATCAGATTGATCAGGCGTTAGATGCGCTGTATGAGTATGAGCAAACTTTTTGATTTCTTGTTGGTGACTGGTTCGATCGCAGTTCTTGTTGTCATCTGTGCGGCTATAGCCACAACGGTTGTTGACAAGGATGATGATGGGCGATAATCTTCTACAACTCGTGATCGCCGGATACATCACCTGTGCTGTCCTGTTGATCTACAAGATGCGTAACCGATAGCGGGGAGACCCGCAAAAAATTTTTTTGTTTTGAGGTGTGTTGTGGGTGTTGTTGTTGATTTGGGTGAGTGGCGTCGTCGGAAAGAGGATGATCGGCGGGCGGCTATGAAACAGAATCATCCCTCCAACCACACTCCAGATAAATCTAACCGAAAGTAGGTTCCTATGCAAAAATATATGCCCACCCCCAAACACCACATCATCAACTACCTAGAAGCAACAGAACAAACCGTCCCCCTCCTAGACGGCCTAGACGACGCCCTCATCGGAATCGGCAGCCAATACACCAACCCACCCACAGCCATCTACAGCCACACCAAAATCATCGAAACACTCATCACACAAGGCATGACACCAGAAGAAGCCATCGAATACACCGACTACAACATCATCGGAGCCTGGATCGGCGAACAAACCCCAACCATCATCCACGACTTCCACTAACCACAAGGACACCACCATGAAAAAAACAGCAGTAGCCCTCACCACACTCATCACACTCGCCGCCTGCGGAGGCGACACCGTCTACGTCGTTCAGGAACCGACAACAACCGCAAAAAAGACGACAACAACCATTCAGGAAGCCCCCGCCGAAACTCGGCCTCCCGCAAACATCCCCTCAGGCAATAGCGGATATCGCGGAGGCTACGACCCCGACATGTACGACAACGCCCTCTACAGCGAAGCAAACGACTTCTGGTGGCTCTTCACCACCGACCAACTCCTACAAATGGGCCTCATCATCTGCGAAGAATTCGACCGAGGCCAAACCCTCAACCAAGTCAACCAAGAACTCATCAAAATCCTCATCGACACAGGCACAACCGACCTCACCAAAGGCACAGCCACAATGGTCGCCGCCGCCCTCATGTTCCTCTGCCCAGAACACGAATGGTGGCTCAACACCCTCTAACCAGATAAATCTAAACAGAAAAGCCATGAGATAGCCTGCATACGCCCGCCCCCGGACTGGCGGCCGACCGGAAAAGTCCCGCACGGGCTGGGGGGTGGGGGGTGTGTTCGAACTGGTGTTCGTCGAACAGGTGTTCGGGGTACAGGTGTTCGATGGGGTGTCGTGTCGCATGGGGTTGACATTCGGTTGGTGTGCTGGTATGCTGTTGACAGGGACGCTATTGGGGTGTCCCCTGACTGAAGGGAGTTTGATCATGAAGATCCTTTTTGCTGGTGATATTCATGGTTCACAGAAGCATTTGTCGTTCGTGTACAAGACTGCGGAAGCGCATGGTTGCGACTTCATTTGGTCGTGTGGTGACTTTGGGTATTGGCCTCACTATCAGCGTGGTCAGAACTATCTGGATACTGTCGATGTTCTCTATGACATGACTGGTATCCCGTTGTATTGGACGGATGGGAACCATGAGAACCACGACAGGTTGTGCGAGATGGCTGATCAGTTCGGTACTGACGCTCCTATTGGCACGTCGTTTGGTTCGGCGTGGGTTCCTCGTGGGTGTCGTGTCGTGTTGGATGGCGTGACGTTCATGGGCTACGGGGGTGGCTATAGCGTCGACTGGCGACAACGCCGTTTGGGTGAGTCGTGGTGGGCACAGGAGTTGGTGGATGAGTCGCATGTGCTGGGGTTGCCTGACGATCCCGTGGATGTGCTTGTGACGCATGACACGCCGTTGGGTAAGCGGTTGTCGTACAAGGACGACATTCCCGAGTCCGTGGATCAGCGTCGCATTCTCAGCCTGCTCGTCGACAAGGTTCAGCCTCGCCTCGTGTTCTCAGGCCATCATCACGTTCGTGAGACGTTCACAACCAAGACACCGAAGGGTTGGGAGGCCACTGTTCGGGTGTTGGGTAGGGACGACATGGGTAGGGACAGTGTGTATGTGTTCGACACCACACACCTTTTTCGTGATAGTGCCAGTGAAGAGTTGACTTTCACTGAATGACCAGATACAGTATCGCTATCAGGTAATACCGCCTGACCTAACAGAAAGACAGCAATGACAACCCGAGTCACCTGGAAAGACGTAACAGACTGGGCCACCGAAGAAGGTTTCCTAGACTGCGACCCCGACCTACTCACAACCGACGAGAACACGAAGATCGCATTGGCGTTCTCACTCCACACAGGCGTCCCCCTGGAGGACATACTCTGATGGCACGCCTCCGCTACGACATCAAACAGAACTATCGCACCGACAAGTGGATGATCATCGACACACAGTGCCGTGACCAACCCACGGGGTACGAAGCCGACACACGAGAAGGCGCACTCCTGCTCGCCAAGCAGATGGACAGGACACACCGATGATCAGCGAAGGACGACCCAACTTTGGGCTAACGCCCGATAGCGACTGGTCAGACCCCAAGAACGCCGTCGCCGTCTACTTCTATCGACTGTCGCAACTGGTGCTCGTCACAGACCACTACAACACGACAGGCGAACTGATCCTGGACAGCACAGCGTCACAGATGGTGTGCGACGACCTGAAACTCACAATGGTTCAGTTCGAAGAACTGTTCGTCAAGGGCGCACACATCGTCGACTCAGACCCGAACCTCAACGAGTTCCACGAGGACTTCCATCGACGCACACAGATCGTGCTAGAACAGATGGGCATCGAACTGGAAGAACTGGCCGACCACATGGAACAGGCCGAGACACAAGGCGAAGCCGACCTCGCACTGCTCAACGAACTGTGGGAACTGCCGTTCGACTGCGACTGATAGACTGACAAGAACATAAGGTTGGCACGTCAGAGCCAGCAGTACCCTTGTTGCCGTTCACGTTCGTTGCTGGCGTGAATGGGACTCCTTTCCTGCGAGGGCCAACCTCCCACCTGCGTCCGGAAGGGTTGCTGGACGAGTTGGGCGACTTCTGACACGAACCCCCTGCCACAAGCGGGGGGTTCACTCATTTCTCCAGGCGACGCAACACGTCCCACCTGACAGGCAACCACCTGAACAGATGGGCAGTCAGATAGCCCCACACGCCAAACAAGAACACTCTCCGCCTGACCCGAGTGGACGCCTGGTAGAACGCCGACGAAAGCGTCTGACCTCCGAGAGCCATAGCCAGCACATCGAACAACACCACGTAACCCACAAGCCCAAGCCAGCCCCACGAACCAGACGACGAAGAGCGGGACTCATGTATCGCCGTCACCGCACTGGGCCGTGGAGATCGTGTGTTCGAAGCGGATGACCGGGCGGAAGAACAACCCGTTTCTTCCCCGCCTTAGTCCCAGACACAGTTTCTTCCTGCCCAGTTTGCGGGTTCACCCGAGTTCGCTCCGACGACCGACCCGTGCCCTTGTTCTTCTTACCCATCAACAAAGTATGACTGAAAGAGTTGACACGCAGGGGAAGGAGTGCCGAGTACGGGAGTCGAACCCGTCTACGAGTGTTTATAAGACACCTTGCGTCAACCGGACGCATCACCCGGCCAAAGCCAGGATCATATGTCGTACTGAAGGAAGAAGCCTGCCTGCTCCGACAACCCAGTCGACAACGCCAAGTAGAACGTATCCAAATCAACGGGCGGATCAATCTGATCCACACCCAACGCCTCCACCATCATGCGCACATACCCCCTATTGCGAAGCACCTCAGTATTGTCCGACCTCATCAACGGCCCCCACTCAATGTTCCGACGCCCCTTGATACGGAAAGGCACAGCACACACATCAACCACATCATTTACATGATCCACATTCACAATGCTCAAACACTCAGTCACCCGTGACGAGCGATCCTCCAGAAACGCATCGATCAGATCCTTGTTCTTACTGAACGCCGGATCTTTGCTGACATACCCCTCCGCCAGCATCGTGAACGAGTCGCACCCCCAGCCCCGCCGCATCACCACAACCGCATCTGCGATCCGACTTTCCTTGTCCTCGTCCCCAAAGTCCGGCCACGACAAATCCATCTGTGCTACACACACCAACTTCCCGCCAACCCAGCCGAAAACGTTGAGAGCGAGTTCTTCCCCCACCCCAAAGTCAGCAACTAACTGCGTTTTCGCCGCCCGACCCACGGAAAAGGCGAGACTGACCTTCGCCACTGAGTCCGGGTATTCGGTTTCCACACGAATTACTCTAATACGCCACCTTCCTGACCAGGGGAAGCGAGCGAACTATCATGAAAACATGGCGGAACGCAAGAAGAAACCAAAGAAACGTTCCCCCAAAGTGATCTCTGTCAACGACGTACAAAGCGCAGAACTTCGTCAGCGAATGCTCAAATGGTTTGAGCCGCCAAAATCGCCTTGATTTCAGCCGCCGACAACAAGATCACCCCGTACTGAAGGCGCAAAACTCCATCATCATCGTGTTCCAACACGACATCGACCGCCTCCAGCGGGACTCCAAAGTGTGCCACCAAAGCCGCACGCACCTGAGCCGCACGAGTCTCCGTCATCGCCAACTCCGAACCGAGTTCATCGAAGATTTCCTCGTCGATTTCGTCAGATTTGGTTGACTTTTCCATCTCTTTCTGATGGGCTGCCGCCAAAACACAGTTCGGACAAGCCAAAACTTCAGTCGCAGCCGCACGTTTCCGCACCTCAATGTGGCCGCACTCCAGATAATGGTGGTATTCGACCTGCCCCCACGACCCAACCCGATCGATTCGAACAACTTTCTGGCGGGGAGCCGCCTTTCGGCTTACTGGCTGGCGAGCCACGCTTTGCCCTCCCGGACGGCGTCTGCTAGTCCCGCCGACCAGGGGCAACCCAGTTGTTGCGCCCACTTCTGTCCCATCCAACCTGGCATTGTTGTGCCGTCGAACGGCGGGAGAGCGTCAATGATCTGATCCGCCTCCTTCGCCAAATCTTGCTGGACTTCGATCCACGACCTCAACAAGTCGGATACGTCACCCGTGTTGAGCGTGTCAGCCAGTTCCCCATAAATCTCGTCAGGAGGTAGAAGCAGTTTGCCCTCCTCCGAGTTCGGGTCAATGTCCGCATAGCAGAGCATGACCAGTTCCATTGGCAAGTTATCTATGACCTTTCCCATGATTTCGACCTTACCAAAAAAAGTTGTGTGGAAATGCTTGACTATCCCACCCAAAGTTCATACGTTGCTCCTATGAGGAACTATCGCAAGCACCCGCCGATCTACTACACAATACGAACAGTTGTTCGCTACTGCTTTTGGACGAGCGTCGTCATCGGAGGCGTTCAGACCGCAGTCTGGATTTCCAACCTGAACGACAAGCCCGCCTGTCCGATCAGCCTCAACGAGGACTTTCACTACACCACGAACGAGCCGTTCGACCCGAACACCTGTTCCCCAGGGGACAATGTTGTTCTCGTGGACGCACAGCATTGGGGTTGGGCTAACTGAAAGTTGCTATACAGTCATAAACCTATGTAAGATAGATGTATGACTGAGCAGACGAAAGACCTCACCACCGAAGCGAAACGCCTCATCGACGACGCACTCGCCGAAATAAAACACCAGAACTTCGTCGAAGTCAGCACAATGACCGACCTTCTCTTGGACATTCGCCTCGCACTCGCCAGCGAACCCACCCCCCAAAACTAACCCCCACAACGAAGAACCCCTCGGTGACCAACCATCACCGAGGGGTTCTTTCGTTTCCCGACAAGGAAACCTACATCAGAACGGTTCGTCTTCTTCGACAACCATCGTCGCCTGCGCCGAACGGCCAGACACCTGACGGGACTTCTGGGCCGGACGAGCGGCTCCACCTTCTGACGACCTCTGCTTGCGAGTCACTGACTCCAAACCACGGGCGGCGACTGCGATTTCATCAGCGACGAGTTCGACAATGGATCGGTTCTGACCCTCTTTGTCCTCGTAGGTGCGCTGTTCCAAGCGTCCAACCACGACGATCCGCATACCCTTTTCCAGGATGTTTGCCGAATCTTCAGCCAGGTTGCGCCAGGCGACAACGTTGAAGAACGAAGTCTTCTCCTGCTTTTCCCCAGATTGATCTGTCCAGAAGTGTGAGCAGGCGATACCCAACGAGAGTTTCGCTGCGCCACTGCCGGTGAACATCAACTTGGGATCCTGAGTGATGTTGCCCACAAAATAGGCTGGTGATGATGACATGTACGTATCCTCCTCTGTGAGCGGGACTTCCCGCTTCACCCCGACAGCATAGTCGGGAATGCTATGGTTCGTCACGTGAGCGAGGAACAAAATTCGACAGTTCGTTTGGCGATCATCAATCGAATTGCCAAAACCTTGCTTGATCTTGCCTCGGATAGTACAATGTCAACTGACGAGACTATCGAACTGTTCGATCACTTTAAAACAGTCGGAAATCTAATCGTCAACGACCTAAATCTGGTTGTTGTGAAAGCGGAAGGCCCAGAAGTTGAGGCCCGCCTCATCCCGATCATGCCCTGAGTGCGGGGTCGTCTACGACTCCGACGAGGAACTCCACATCACGTTGGAGGGGCATCCTTTGCAACGATGCCTTCGTCTCTCAGCACCTCTTCGACGGCCCTTACCCCCGCAAGCCCCGACAAGTGAACCATCTGATCCATGAACTCGTTCCATGTGTCGGTCATCTGCGCTTTAGTGAACATATCATCGTCGTAGATCCCATACTGCTTGAACACGTAGTTGTCGATTTCGGATCGTTCCATCACCACGGCTGACGCATACTTGTCCAAACTGTCAACTGCGACAAGGATGTCCAGCAGGGCGATGTCGCCAAATCGTTTGTAGAACTCTCGGACCATTGACCTCGCGGCCATTCGTCGGAAATGTCCTTCAGGGTTCAGGGCAGACGACACCAAACTCTTGATGTCTTCAGGCAGATCTTCGTCCATAATCTGTTCCCTAACGAAAAGTGGGGAGGTTTCCCTCCCCACAATTCTACTTGATTTGGTTGATTCGATCAGACGAGAGACAGAACTGCTTGCTGTGCGCTGATCTTCGTTCGGGTCACCCAACTGTTGTCGTCCAACGAGGCCATAGCCCTATCGTTCGGGTCGGCTTCCCGATGGTGATCCAGGTACTCGCCGATTGCGTTGTACATGGCCCAACCGTTGTAACCGAAACCGCCAGCATTCTTATCGGTCTCATAGATCGCACGAATGATCATGTTCTGACGCTCACGATTGTTGCGCTGACGCTCGGTCTCGCTTCCCTTCTCAGGGAAAACCGTGTTGAGCACCTTGTCGATTTCACGAGAAGACTTCGGAACCGACACTCGCAACATCTTCTCGGCCATGATCTTGAACGACTTGGCCCATTCCGTGGAAATGTGAAGAACCGCCTGAGCGTCCTCAAACACCGAATCGATGTTTCGTGTGTGGCGTGCCGTGAACACTCGCTCCGCTTCCCGCAAACCGAGGCGAACAGTGTTGTTACACACCGCACGAATCTCAGTGTTGGCGTAGCGGACCGGCCACACGCCGTCGTGGCCCGTGGACACAACGAGGTAGCGGGCGATCTTGTCGTTGACGCCAGTCGGGTCGATGACGAGGGGTCCCAAGTCGATTGTCATGAAGAACCGCTTGCCATCCAGCAGTACACCTGCTGTGTCGACAATTGCGTCCCCGGCGGAGGCCCCAACGACTGCGAGGGCACGCTCGGCGACTTCGATGTTCTGCTTGACTGTGTAGCGGGTTCCGACTGTGGCAAGCCCGTCGAAAGATCCGTCCTCGTTCGCTCGGATGGTGGCCCGACTGTCGTCGATCACCACGGGAGTCCCATCTGGGTTGCGGAGGACTTCGCCGTTGTCGTCGATAGCCACGACCTTGACGAGGCGAACCTCATAGTCGGCTTCAGACGCCTTGAGCATCTCTTCGACTGTTCCAAGTCCGGCCATTGGGACTCCGAGGCGGTGCCACGGTGCTCCTCCGGTGGTTGCGTAGGCGAATTTGGCTGAGCCATCCGCCTTGATTTCTAACTGGTGTGCCATCTGTTTGTATCTCCTCTCGGGATGGCTGGATTTGACGGAACCAACGATAGCCCCTAATTCCTCACAAATCCAACTTGCAAAAAGAATTTATCTGAGTGGTTGACACTGTGGGATTTATCCGATACATTGTTGACATGGGAAAAACCACCTACAACCTGGGCACTTGCGTGCAAGCCCACGAGGACCGTCGACGACGGCTGGACCGAGTGGTATCTATGGGCACAAGACTCCCCGACGATCCCGAACTCCTGCGTCGTTACAAGGCAGTCGACTTTATGGACAACTTGGACCTCCGACACATGGCGATCCTCATGACCTGCGTGTTCCCCGACATCGGCAAAGACGAGAAAGGCCCAACGCACCTCAACGGCGAATCCACCCTAGGGGTGGCGTTCACCCCAACCCGTGCCCACTATCGGGCAGGTTTGGAAGAACTCGCCCACGAGCACAAGGTGTTGCGGGACTCTCCGATCACCTACGTCGGTGCCGAGGTGTGCGACCTCCTAAATGTGGCCGTCAGCAAGATGGACGCCGACATACTCCATGAAACCGACCTCACAGCCCCCGAAGGGTTCCTGTATCTAGCCAAACCGTTCCTACTTCCCGACTTCCACCCGGAAACCGGCGAGTACGACGACCGGTTGTTCTCCGCTGTTCGTGCGATCGCTTGGCGCACCCGAGACATCGGTATAGCCCAAGACGCCTCCGGTACGAAACGAGCCAAGGGAATCGTGTTCACCTTGCTCGCCGACAACGGAATCATCCGTGACATCGTGATGACTGGACTCCGACAAGTTTGGGAGGACGACGGACACGCCGAACCTTTCGATGAGCGGGTACCGCCCGGACCTGATCATTCGCTCTACCCGACAGATCAGCAGGCGTGGGCGTTCCAGGTTCCGTGGACAGTCAACCCTGACCTCACCGCCAAGAAGATGATGAACCGAGATGACCTCACTCTCACCCCGGAACCGGTTGCTTACGTTCGCAAGTGGTTCCTGGCGTTCATGCGGTTCTGCTGGCAAGAGATCATTGTTCCTCGGAAGCCATCGAATCAGGATCTTTCTCGGCAACAGCGTCGTGCGCTGGAACGCCAGTCGAAAGTGTCCGACCCGATCAACGTCGTGTACCTCCGTCGGGTTCACGAGAAGACTGACGACAACACGACCGAAGGCCAGTCGCTCGCATACCGAGTGCTGGTTCGTGGCCATTGGCGCAACCAGTACTACCCGTCGCTCGGGCCGGTTAGCGACCCGATGTCTCACCGCCGAATCTGGATCGATCCCCATGTGAAAGGTCCGGATCACGCACCTTTCCGGGACTCCGTGAAAGTGACTGCGGTCGTCCGCTGAATTGACACGACCCCTGGTACAGTACGGCTACCGCCTCCTGCGGTTACCCCCACCACCAGCAAACCTCCGGTGCCTCCACACCGGAGGTTTGTCTTTCTTTAGGTTGCGACAAAAGTCTCACAAATCTAGTTGACATTTCTTGATAGGCCCCATACAATGTGGCTATGTTCATTATTGGCATACGACTTATCGCCGATGACCTCGGACTAGATCCCTGGGACATCGACTGGAGGTTCGTCCGCAAGTTCACGCAAACACACGACGAGCCGACCAGTCGTTTCTGGTTCGGATCGCCATGCCGTTTCGTGCGCAACCTGGACAAACTTGTCCACATCATCCTGCCCGAGATGCTCTACGAAAAGCATCCCGTGTGGGCTACATACCTACGGACAACTAGCCCCCGATGGGGGAGAAAGTGGAGAACCTGGTAATGGAACTCCTCATAGCGTTCATCATGGGAGGCGTCGGAGCAGTCATTTGCGCCCCCCTCATCATTTGGCTTGCCGACAAGATAGCCAACTGGTAATTTCGTTTCGTGGGGCCTTCGGCGTGTCCAGCCGAGGGTCAAACGAGGTGAAGTAGCAAGACACCAGGGGTGGCGTTCGCCCCAACCAAGCCCTTCGATGGTTGCGCCTACCTAAGGCGTGGACTTGGTGAAGCCGAGAGGGAACTGCGCCAAAGGGATCGCCTTAGCGACCCGAGTAGCAAGGTTCAGAGCCGAAAGGCGACAGCAGACAAGTTAGGTGTCCCCTGCGAAAGAAACCAAACCCCATGAACGGGAAAGGCCCGTCGGTTATTCGCCGACGGGCCTTTCTTCGTCTGCTGTACGTGATCAGTTGTACCGATCACACGGAGTAGCCCATGGACCCCTCCAACCACAACCGTGCTTGCCCTCCCCATACAGCCAGATCGCAAGTCCCGCCCTCAAGTTCACCACGGGATCATACAGGTCATCGCAAGTTGTCAAGATGCCATGATCCTGCAACCAGCCATTCGCCGAGTACTTCGTTGGCTTACACCAATAGCCGTTGATCTGCATCAACCCTCGGCTACCCGACATCGGATCGGTTTTGTTGTGACTTCCGATGTTGCACCTGCTCTCTCGGTGCAAAACATACGAAAGAGTGCCCCATTCCTCGGCGGGCCAACCCACCATCAGCGCAAGTTCACGCCATTCGCCACATTTGCCATACAAAAGGCGGGCTTCATCCACGGTGAGAGGCGGAGGTGTCGGTTCGACTTGGATCTTCTTGTCCTCGTCGACGAACTCTGGGGCGAGCGTCGTTGTTGGCGGGACTGTCGGTTTTGGCGCAACCGTTGTTGGTGCGACGACGATCTCGGCGGGTACGACTGGTTGGGTGACGCTTTCGACCACTTCGGTCGTGACTTTGCCAACTCCCAAGATGCTGGCCCCCGTCAGGGTAAGCGCAACTAAGCCTTTGACAATTGGGTACATGGATAGATACTCCTCGGTCTGCGGTAGTCCCCACCACCGGCTTTCTTTGGGGTCCGTCTATTTTACCATTTCGTTACGAAAACAAGCAAATGGCTGTGTCACCGGTCACTTACTGTTGACAAATCCTTGCTTCAGGCGACCCAAGCGACCTGAAGTAGATGTCCGCATCAAAACGTTGCGGTCCTTCTTTCACACCGAGAGTTGATACCCACTAAGAAAGTTATGAACCACTACAACAAATACACGACAGACATCAAGCGGACCTACAAAGTCCCCCAACGCTTCCTGGATCACCTAGAGGCCCGAGCCTCCATGGACAGGGCCAAAGAAGAACGTTACGGCTCACAGCCAGGCAAATCCGTATTCTGCTACACCCCCTTCAGCCGACACCACTTCAGCCTCATGGTCAAAGAAACCATCCAGGCGTGCTCATCGTTCAGATACAACGAAATGGAGTTCCTGGACGGAATGATGACTGGCTGGTTCTGCGGATACCAAGAGGCACGACGCAAAGAACTGACCAAGTCCAAGGGTTATTCCTACACAGCCGGTCTAGAAAAGGGGTCCGCCCTATTCCACTTCTTGGAGTCAGAAACCATCATCCGCATGGTGCACGACGGCAGACTGCCCCACGACGAACGGTTCGCACGGTTGACGCCCTCCACCCAAAAGTTCTTGGAAATCAACTTGGAGTACCTGATGGAAGAAAAGGTCGACATCTGGCATCTTCCACGCAACTGCGACGAGTGCGCCTTGGATCTCCACGAGGACAGCCGGATCATCGGGCGTCTAGATGGGACGGAAGATGACGCCGACACTCGGTACGAACGTGGGATCGTGCGGGCCACTTTGCGGGAACTGGCCTACGGAAGACGTTTCATCAGAGAAGACGCAAAGAAAGCCTCCGAGTTCGACGACCTTTGGCAACACTTCTTCGGCACAAACCCGAAGAACAACCCTTACAGGACTTATAGCAGTTTGAGATAAGCGTCAAACACATCAGCGGAACCACCCACATCAGCACCCCCATCAACCGCAACACCAACAACCCCCCGCTTTCGTTCGATCACGTTGTAAATGTGCTCATCGATGGTCCCCGCACACAAGATGTACGTCGCCGTCACCGAACCCTTCTG
>Ga0099848_1000943_pt1 | contig 13552 bp, 7 predicted proteins | sample CB_VirMetaG_3_FD_78179 | JGI IMG/M metagenome (GOLD analysis project Ga0099848, IMG submission 78179) | Freshwater to marine saline gradient viral communities from Chesapeake Bay - CB_1508_1S Viral MetaG | ecosystem: Environmental > Aquatic > Marine > Coastal | place: USA: Chesapeake Bay... | reverse complement strand
CTCTGCTAGATTGAAAGTGTTCCATAATCCTTCCATACACTCTAGGAACATAGGCAGCTAATGTAGCATCTACCCCTTGTATAGTTTCTTTATACACACTGGGCTTTCCAATTCCTTCCATGCTTTCTATAATAGAAATAGCTTCTCCTTCTGTTCTAGCCAAACGTAATGGCCTTGAAGTAACATGCTTGCTGAATGCAATCTTATCTGTGATCCCAGGACTAAAACTTCTAATGGTTGCTTTTAGAGTTTCATCAGCCCCCAATCCATTCCTCACATTCTCTGCCCATCTATATTCAAATTCATCCAACACTTTGTTAGCAAGCTGCACTTTAACTGAAGTTCTATTACTAGCAGATCTCCACATTCTTCTAAATACAGATGGAGCTATAAATCCTGCGGCTGCTCCAGCTATACCTCCAACAATACTTCCACCCTCTTCTGTTGCAAATCCTACTGCAGTGCCTACACCAGCTAATGCTCCCCTAACCATAAGCTCTGGGCTAACAAACCCTTCTTGATTCTTTTTAGGAATAATAGAAGGCCTCGCCGCCTCTCCAGTTTCTTTTGCTACAACTCCATAACCTCCTTCAACAGCTACAACTTTATGTGTCTCTGGAGTAATTCCAAGCTTAGTAGTAAAATTACTATTTAATGCAGCTCTAGCAGACTTCTCTGTCTCATATACACCCTTCTTAGTCGCAGCAACTACCTTCTCCCCACTCTCTAAAACAAGCTCTGGGAATATAGCTTCTACTACCTTATCATCCACAGCTTCAGCAGCCTTAGTAGACTCATCTACATATTTAGGAAGTCCGCTAAATAAATAATCATCTACCACCTTTTTAACTTTTGCTGCTTGTTCTTCAGACAAGGCTTTTGGTTGGGGAGATGTAGTCTTTTTAATCTTACCATTTATCCGTGTAACTCCAGCTAATAATGGAGAAGCAGTTTCTTCTACAACACCTTCCACTCCCTTCTCTACATATTTTGGTAAGCCCGCTATCATGTAATTATCTACAGTTTTCTTAACACTCTCTGCCTGTGCAGGTGTTAGTTTTGTATTACCCCTAGCTTTAGGTTTAGCTTTTCCTCCTTTAGTCTTAGTACCAAGACCTAGCGTGAAAGCCATATTACGTTTTTCTTCTAAAGCTTTTTTATGGAAGCCTATAATCTCATCTACAACATCATCAACTTTAGGAGAGTCGAGTCTACTTCCAGCAAGTATAGAAGCTTTCCTAGCTTCAATAAAATTATTAATATGTCTTTCTACATCAACAAGCTCCATAGCTTTTACAGAAGCATTCTCATACCGCTTAGGATCACTAAGTTTACTAATCAACTCGGCCTTCTGTTCCTCAGAAACATCATCCATAATTCGTGTTTTATCTACGTGCCATTGTTCAACAATAGCTAAATCCTCATCAGCTTGTCTTGAGATTCCTCTATTTCTAAAATATGCCCCTGCTGATGAGGCAGCTAGTCCTACTCCACCAAACAATAGGGCATTATCCAATCTACTCTCATCTTCTTCTACATAATACATGGCACCATAAGTACCACTTGCAGCTCCAGAAACTCCAATAGCTTTATATAATTCTCTTTTAGCAGCAGCCTTAGCTGGAGCACCTACTACTCCAGCAGTCTTCATAGCATTATATACTGTGACAGCCTTCGCTGTATTTCCCATTGGGACAGTCCATCCAATGGGCTCCATCACTGCTCCCGTAATCTCTGCTCCTGCCGAATAGTATTGGGACTCTCTTAGTTTAGAATATACTTCATCCTCAGCTTTAAGCTCTGCCTGCATCTCATCACTACCTGCAAGCTGAAGAATGCCCCTAGTAGCTCCTGTAATTCCCCTCTGCCAACTTACCATAGTACCTGCTGTATCCTTACTAATAGGAACCCCAAACACATCTTTAGGGAGATGCTCCCCTACATCTTGAAACTCTCCTATCTCTTGTAGAGCCTTGATAGAATCAGGATCACCATACTTCTCGGCCAATAGCTTTAACTTCTTTGGGTCAGAAATAGCTTTATAGTAATCATCTTCTCTTCCCTCCTCCATAAATACTTCATATACAACCTGTCTTATTGGACTTCTAGTAGGTTCAGTGGTAGTTGAATCCACAGACTCTGTATCATCTGGTGTTAATAAACTATCCATTATTCCTCCCCTAACAAGTCTCTACGAACTTGTGAACGGACATCTTCTGGACTTTCTGCTGATGGAGTTGTACTAAAGTTATTCACATTCTGCTTACTAATAAAGGCCAGAAGCTTATAATATTTATCTACATCTATGTTAAGATATTTTGACATCCCCATATTACCTTTAGTGAAGGATGCCGAAGATTCAATTCCTCGCTCTGGTATCCCATCCTTTAATAACCTAGCCGCTAGATTTATAGCTTGAGGAGCCGATACAATATCTCTCCTATTTCTTATTAATGTATTAGCAAGAGTTTCCAAACTATCCCGTAGCGAAGCCTGTTCTGATGTATTAAGATTTACACCAAAAAGGTTCTGCCCTAAACTTTTAACTCTACTCTTTGCCTGTTCTGCTTGTTGATCAGAGATAGCAGTAGTGCCCAAGTATTTACCTACATCACCTATGAGGTCTTTTTTCAATTCTTCCCATGCCCTATCTTCTGAGGCTTGTTGTTCAACTTGTTGGTCTCGATTCCTCTCATATTCGTCATATAACATTTCATCATCAAAAGAAAACACCCTCACTCCAGGAGGTACGTCTTTTCTTGAAGAGTAGATATTACCATTCACATCCCCTACTACATCATCAGAATATTTATTTAACTTATCTTTCTTATCCTCCAGCTCCATGTTTAGGAGGATAGTAGCAGTCTCTCGATATTCAGTTTGGGCCTCCACACTATCTTTTTGTGTTTCCCATTTATCTTTGGCGTGTAGGAAATTAGCTACAGCTAATTCATATTGAAGCTTTCTATAGTTAGACTGGGCCTCTCTATTAGCTGCTCCTTCAGATTCCCTACTAGAAATATTAGCTGCATTAATCCCCTCCCTTGATTCTATATTAGCTTGTGCAATTCTTTCCCTGCTTTCAAGGGCTTCCCTAGCGGCATCTACCCGTGCTTGTAATGCCTCTCTACTTTGTCCCAATACTTTATTTTTATATTCTTTTTCAAAATCAAATCTCGACTCTAATTGCTCTAGTCTATTAACGCTAGACATATATGAAAGGATATCATTACCATCTTCTATAGGAATAAGCCCCTTATTAAGCCCCTCTGTATAAGCAGACGTTCCTTTGATAACAGGGGTAGTTTCAAATGTTTGAGGATCAAATAACATAATAGACTGATTAGCTAAGAAAGCTTGTTTCTTAGTTTCAACCCTAGTTCTTTCCTTTCTAAAGCTAGTAGAAGCAGCATTAGCATCCATAACATTCACTTCACTATATCCATTCTCCTGCCATACGTTGGCCCTATAGTGTGCGTTAGAAGCTCCTACCACTGTTGAGACAACAGATTCCCCATTGTTGTCTGTTGCTGTAAGCAAGAAGGTTTGTGTTTTTTCACGATATTCATTAGCATCCTTCAAATTATTATGTACAGTAGCGCCATTAGCAGTGTATTGCTGAACAACATTTGGTTGATTCAAAACTTGACTTACAGTGCCATCCTCCGCTACAACATATACATAGCTAGGATTAGATTCTTTCTCGTCTTTAGTTGTTGGAGATTTTGAAACAAAGCTTCCGGGATATTTCTTTGACATTTCTTCCAGTTTATCTGGGTTTGAATCAAAAGAAATAACTTTAGTTTGGGTAGCATTCATTAAATAGAAATAATCTGTAGGCTTCTTGGCTCCCCTAACAAGAGGAGAAGCGGAATACTTAGCCCTCTCTGCTATTCTCTTATCCTCATCAGACATACTTTCAGTTTCAAATTTAGACAGAGCTTGTAGTCCCTGTCTAATTTCAGGCTCTCTATATTTAGTGGCTACTCCAAATAGTCTACCCACCTTACTAGAAAAATCATCATCAAACTTATACCCAGAGGCCAATGCTCCATTCTCAGCAGCTTGTATATATTCATCTAAAGAGGGCGCTTCTGCTTTGTATGTATTAGTCCACTCAGTGATATTAGGTTTTACATCCTTATCCCATTTAGCTTTAAGTTCACTCAAATCATACTCATGTTCTTTCCCAGCAGGAACCCCCATTATCCTAGCATAGGTAATAAAATTGGGACTACTACTGATCTTCTCATACATCTCGCGTTTAGTGTTATAATTCTGCATAGCAGTTTTGTATTGTTCTACAGCAATAGCTTGTAGTTTTTCTCTATACTCCTCCTGCTTATTCTCTATCTGCTGTCGTTCCTCCAATCCCTTAGCAGCATTGTCCCCCATTACTTTAAGAAGTGCCCTACCCCAACTCATCATACACCTCCTGCATTTGAAGCTGCTACGTCATCCATCTTCTCAATTACATTTCCTCCTAATAAGGAACGTAATTTATTATCTGCATTCTCCTTAACAGCATCCCCAGTCTTTCTAGTCTTTTCACTGTCCACCTTAGATGCAATATCTTTATTCATATCCATCTCTGTTTTAATAGAAGAGGAATTAATCTTATTCATAATTAATTGTGACATTCCCTCACTAAGTTCTTCTTCCTCTTCAAAGACATAATCAATCCCAATCCTCTCTGCCATTCCTACTAGGAATAACATAATAGGCTCCAAGACAAGGAGCATAATATCTACATTATACTTTCCCTTAAACACTCCCATCTTAGCAATAAGCTCTGTGAGGGTTTCAATAGGAACCCCATCCCTCACCATCCCCATAACAAAACTAAATGTTTGTTGTTGAAACAATTCATTAATTACATATTCTGTAGCAGAATGATAGTCTGTATATTCAGGTGGACGTTCCCAAGGCATGGGGTTTTCTGGATCAGATGTTAGGGAAATTCCAGGAACAATCTGATCTGAAGGTTTTGTCATAGGTTCTACAGCCTTCCCCATAGAAGTTCCCTGTATTGGAGCATTCTCTTGTTGAGGCATAGGTGGAGATGTAGGTATTTGTTGTTCCATTCTATTCTCCTATTAGGCTACTTTAAGAGAGCTTAAAAGCTGTGCAAGATATTGATTAGCTGTCACCCCTTGAACAGGAGTCCACCTATTCCCTAACTCCCCTACTGAGGCTTTTCCACTTGCTCCACTTATAGAAGCCCCTATACTAACACTCTCAAAATTAGGCATTGGATCATCTTTAGAAGAAGCCATAGCAGAGCCAGCCTTCCCTAAACCAGAGAATAACTTACTCCAATTAATCTTAGAGCCACCTCCAGACTTTGCACCCGAAGATCCAGACTTTGCACCCGAAGATGCTGAAGAAGTTGACATAGCCTTCTGCTCTCCCTCCCTCCATCCTTCTATTGGAATATCACTTCCCATCTCATAATTCTCTCTAACAGCTTGTAGATGTGAACCATACTGCTTAGTGTCTAAAGGTTCAATCTGTCCAATATCCCCATCTATATTCTGTTCAGCAAGCATCTCTCCTTGTGGAGTTAATGGGTTAATACCTGCATCTAGCATTTCAGTGTTAGTGTCATAATAAGATGAGCCGTCTAAATTACTTCCACTCCAATCATCTACAACTTCTACAGTGTCGAAACTATCCCCACCACTCCAGTCGTCTGCTGTGTAATAGTCTCCACCATAGTCTGGAATATCAAGGTCTGCTGTCATCTTACTCTGCTGTGGAGCCTCCATTGTCTTAGCTCTCTTACTAGCAAGAAGTTCATCTAGGTTTTGTTCTTCTGGCGTTAACACTCTTGTTCCATCAGTAAGGTTGGAGGAAGGCTTAGGCATTGTAGCTCTTAGCTGTACGATCTTAGTTTGAACATCCGCCTTCACCACGGCTTGCTTACTATCAAACACCACCCCCTGCCCAGAGCCCAATCGTTCACCAAGGGTTACAGCCAGCTTTGTTCTATTCTCTGAAGGAGCAGCTTCTACAGCATTAATGGCTTCTGCTAAATCCTCTGGGTTATGTCCTAGAGAATTAGTAAGTCTATATGAAGCTTCGATTGGAGAAGTTGTAGAGGTTACAGATTCTTCTATAGCTGTGATTCCAATCTCTGCTAATGTAGCTGTATCTAATGTTCTCCAAGGGTCATCATCATTATCTACATACCCTCCCGTAGAGAAGTATTGAACATCATTATCATTGGAAGCTACTAACAAACTATCTCCCTGTTGTCTTACATTATATTGCGTAGTGTTTCCATCAGTTCCAACAGTGTCAGCCATAGAATTAACAGCAATATCTACAGGCTGTGTAGTGTCATTATTTGTAAACCATCCCCTAACTGTAGTAGCCATTTCTTTCATTCCATTCCAAACAGCATCCCCAGCTTGGTTGACGACAGGACGTACGCCCCCAGTGATAGCTCCTCGCACAGCACCCTCTGAGCCTCCCATAATCCCCCCTGTAACAGCTCCTCTAGCAGCTCCTGCCACCACTTCACTTCCTCCTATGGTTGGGTATTCTGCGCCCATATAACCACCCGCAGCCCCTGCCACAGCCCCTCTAACAGAGCCTGTCTGTATGCCCCCCTTAACGGCACCAGACGCCGCAGCAGTGGTAGCCTTACTCCATCCTGCAGCTTGGCCATAAGCGCCTACACCAGCTCCTACAGCGCCTGATACAGCGCCTCTAGCAAACCCTTTCCCAAACTTCCCTCCATTAGCATAAGAAGTTATACCTCCTATTGTTCCTTGTACAACGGCACTCCCTACGACTGTAGCTGCTGTTCCAGTAAATCCTATAGCACTCCCAATGCCAGCAGCGAATCCCTGCATCCCCGGAATAAACATCATAGCTATTGCTATAGCAGGAGCAGCCTTCTTTATCACCTTACCCACTCTCTTAACTACTTTCTTTAGTCCTTTTCCAATCTTCTTAACACCCTTATACACCTTACTCATAACTGTTCTCCTAAAGGCATAGAAGCAGTTGAGCCTACAATGGTAAAGCCTAGCTTCTCATATAGCTGAGTTGTTCTACCAGAGCCTATTCCTGATATAGTGGAGATGTGAGCATGTTTAGCTCCTTTATGTTCTCCCCATGCAATCATATTCTTTATCATCTTTGGCCCAACCATACCGCCCCTATACTTAGGAGCTACGTAAGTTAAAATATTCTCCAAAACCTGACATGAAGAATTAAAGAAAGCCCCTGTCACAATAGCAGCTATCATTCCCCTAGCCTCTCCAGTTGGGGCTACATTCAATTCTAAATACCCACTATAGTCTGCAAAGAAACTTTCTACAAACTCTTCACTACTCTCCTTATAAAAAGGAATATGTTTGTAGAGAGGAGTTTCTTCCCAGTAAGTATTTAACAACTCCCCTCCCTTCTTCACAATTTCTTCTTTTGTTAAGGGTTGGTTAATGATAATCATTAGGATGACATAAGCCCTATAATGCTAAATAAACTAGAAAGCTGTGAAGTTTTCTCTGACTCGCTCTGATCACTCTTCCAAATATTTATAGCCTGTTGATTCCAGAAGTTTGCTGTATTATATTGTCTCTCTTGTAAATCCAAACTACGGGAAGCAATACTTGTTTGTGCAGCAATAGAGGCATACCCAACATCATTAGCCTTTGTATTTTGTACATCAATAAAATTCCAATACGCCTGATCTCGCACTTCCTGCCATAATGCTCCCATAGCTTGGTTAGAAAGCTGAAACTTATTTGCTGCATCCGCTTGGGCAGCAGCATTCTTAGCGGCTGTATTTAATGTATTAATCTGCCTACGCCATGCCATATTAGCTTGATCAATCTGATATGACATTTGATTATTAAATTGTTCCCTAAGCATATCATTCTTAGCATCAATATCAGCTTGCTTCGTAGCTTCTTGGTATAGAGTTTTAGTTAAGTCTGTAGAAAGCTGGGCTTGTGACGTAGCTAATGCAGCCCTTCTATCTGCATTCTGTTGGTCTATGGTTTGTGCCATAGTCATCATATATTGATCTACTTGATTCTGACTCTGCGCATTAAATTGTCTAGCTGCATTCTTAGCGGCTTGATCACTTAATACTTTTGCTTGTGCCGCTTGTAGGTTTAGTTCTCTAGCTCTCTGCTCATTCCCTAAGTTTGTAATGTCCAGCTTATATAATTTCTCTGCATTATCTTTAAGGAGGGTTTGTGCAAATGTAGCATTAGACAAATCTACATTAGCTTGATTAGCAGCATTGAATAGAATTGTTTTCTCTTCATTTGCAAACTCTGTCTCCCATTTCTTCTGGAAGACTGCTGCATCCTGCTGCACCATAGGCATAGCACTCTGAACAATAGCACTATACAAACTATCCCTAGCAACACTGCTATTCCGGGCAATCCCTCTTGAAGCTAACCTCCCCTCCACTTGATCAACAACAGGCATAGCCCAATCAGGAACCTGTCCTGTACCAGAGTCAGGGAAAAATTTAGAGAATTGATAATATGTAGTGGCTTTCTCGTATTCTTTATTAGGGTCAAAGGCCTTTCCAGCATTAGCTGGGTCAGACTCAAACACTTCTTTCCTAGTGTCCATAACAGTTTTAGCTGTTGCATCGTCACTAATGGAAGCTTTAGCGGCATCAACCTGTGGGCTAGTTGTGCCAACTAATGCTCCATCTGTTAGCCCTTCCTTACCAAGCTTTGCGCCAGTCATGCTAACATCCTCTGCCTGTGCAGCATTGTACATACTAGCAGAAGCCCCTTGTGTTATAGGAGTAGTGATAGGAGCATCAGAGGCTTGTGTTGGAAGAGCTGGAGAGGTTGTTACACTAGAAGTTTGTGCAGAAAGAGTTGGAGTTCCCATTACGCCAGAGGCTTGTGTAGTAGGGGAAGCTCCTTTTAATACATTCTGAAAATTAGATTCTGGTTTAGGGAATGTAGAGTCAGTAGAAGGAGTAGATATTCCTGCTTTAGCATCTAACCTCCTTTGTTTTAGATAATCAGAAGAAGGCTCTATTGTTTGTGGAATACTCTCACTTGGGCCACCTACCTTATTAGTTCTACTTCCATCCGTAAAGTATCCTCCTTGTCCATCTGGAGTCATGACTTGAGAAAACAGCATTCCTTGTGAAGCTCCACTAGAAGTATTAGTAGTATTAGCTTGTGGAGCTGGGGTCTGTTGTTTTACTTGTGGAGCCTGTGGGGAATACCCAAAAGCTCCTAGCTGTTGTGCCAAATTGGTTGCAGAAGATTGCACAGGAGATTTTTTGTCTAAATCTCCTACAGTATTAAGCCACCCTTGTCTAGCAATCTCCTCACTAGCTTTTCCAGCATAAGCCTTTGCAGTTGCAATATTATCTTTATTTAGATTATATTTATTTGCATCATCAAAGTATTCGCCTTCCCCTGCAACATAATCTTTATGTGCCCCAAGTTGGGTAGCACTAGTAGGTACAACAGGATTGAACGCTTGTTCTCTTAACAGCTTCTCATAATTCTCTTGAGAATGTTCTAGCTTCCCCGCTTGTAATTGTAGATAAGCACTAATATCACCCTTATCAAAATACTCGTCAATAATAGCTAGGCTGTTGCTATCTCCACCATAATAAGACTTAAAGGTTTCCTTATCTATCCCAGCAGCCCTCGCCCATTGCCCTAATGCTGTTAGAGATTCTTCATTAGTTCCCCACCTGTTAAGGTGTCCCTCTACGAAGGCATCAACGTTATCCCTACTAAACATCCCTCCAGTAGATATATTTCCTCCTTGTTGAATATACTCATCTGGAGTGAGTGGAGCATCCCACGCATAGTCAGGATTAGCTTGTGTTCTAGTATAGGAAGAGATAGGATCGAATGGAGTTGGTTGACTCCCATCTGGAGCCACTATCATATGCCCCAAGTCTGCAGTATCAACTTGCCCTTTTTGCCAAGGCAAATCTCCATTATTAAGTCTATTCTGGTACTCTGATGTACCTTTTATCATATTAATTACTTCACCTACAGTACGATCCCCATTTATATATTGACCGTATTGATCTTCATTAGGCTTATAGCCTAAGTAATAATTATATAATTGATCTACAGAAAATCTATTTGCAGGTTGTGATTGATAAGCATCTGACCACACTACTTCAGTATTCTCAGGAATATTTGTATCATCATTCACAGGAGTATCTCCAGTAGTGTCTGTAGGAGGAGTAGTTGGTGTACTCCCATCTGGGAGTGGAATATCGCCTCCGCCTCCACCAGTATCAATATCAGAAGGAGGAGAATCACCGATAGGAACACTCCCACTATCAGGTGTAGGCATATCTACTGTATTTGGAGGTTGGTTATTTGTTATAGAGTTTCCTGTGGAATTTTGATATATTGGGCCAATAGTGTTCTCAAGCCATCCTCCAATATTATCTACATTGATTCCAGCAAATCTACCTGTAGTATTTCCATAATCTAATAAAGATTGAGTAATACTTGGTAAATCTTTCCCATACATATACCCTTCTTTAACTGCCTCTACAATATAGCTATCCCCTGCTGCACTATCCCCAGACGCATATGCTTTAGCAGCAAGACGAATGTTCTTAGCCTCTCTTGTGGGAGGACGTCCTGTAAAAATATCCTTATTTGCATACTCTAAATAGGCATCTCCAAGTGTATTAACTACCCATCCTCCAATTTGTTCATCAGACACTTCAGAGGAAAACATTCCGTTATCCCTAGCAAAAGAAGTGATAGTGTTTTTTACTTTTTGTAGTGAGTAATCTCCTTCCTCTGCTATAGCTTGTATAGCATTTGACATAGCTTTATCACCAGCAATAAAGTCCGCACTCCTATACGCATTCAATGCATCATTCATATATTTATATGTAGGTGACTGTGCAGGAGGCGGAGTAGTATCTACAGGTAGATTCTCTGGGGGAGGAGTTAAATCTGGAGGTTGTTCTATCTGTTGTGGAGTGCTACCAACCATCGTAGCTTTTTCAGAAAACCCACTGTTATTCATCCATGCTATAAATCCCTGTGGATCAGTATCTCCCCAAGGAACAGATGGAGATATACGCCCTGTATCAGATACATTTTTAATTATCCCTGAAGTAGATTGAGTAGCTACTGTAATAAATGAATTCAATTGTTGGGAGTCCCACTTCCCATCTCTAATTGCATTATCCATTGCATATCCCATAGGGCCAGCAGGAGCTACATATGTATCCCCAACTTTAATATACCCACTTCTTTCATCGTATGAAACAACTTCTCCATCATAAGTTCTACGAGGAATCATAATAGGTCTAAAGTTTTGTAAATATATTATAGACGAATCTGACTTTTTAATATACGCCTGTCCAGTGCGGGGAACTACAAATGTATTTCCTCCATAACTCAGCATATAATCCACCAAAGGAACTAACTGTTGTGACTCTACATTGGGGTTATATGGGCCGTCTAACTTATCATTTGGATGTAGGGCACCATAAGTATTAGCAATAGTATTATCAATCCAATAGGCTACCGCTTCTCTATCTGTAACTCCATGTTGTGCTGCCCTATCTTGAATTACAGAAGCGATCTCCTGCTGTGTAGCCCCATACCTCCTAGCAACATTAATAGCTCCAGCAACCTTAAAATTACCCTTCATAGGTTGATTGGAGGAATATAAGTTCCATGCTTCATCAAGAAGATGTTTAATCTCATTATCAGAATATTGATTACCACTATATGCCATCTGAATATTCCTCTAAATCTCTGCTCCCCACTCTACAACAACTTCTGCTGTAGCAGTGGAGGAAGTACATGAGACAACTAGATATTCTCCATGTACAATAAAAAATTGGATTGTTTCCCTAGAAGGGTTAGTCACTTCAGCCCTGACGTATTGTTCAACTGGGATAGATGTTATAAAACGCATAGAAGAGGTTGTTATGGAAGTAGCTCTTACGGCTGTAGCATCCATATCAGTACTATCTGTTTCGACATAACTTCCATTTCCTAAAGGCTTAAATGTAGCTCCGGTTATAGCACTACTATCTCTAGTAACCCATACCTTAAATGTAGCTTTCTTGCTGCACGTAACAGTAATGCGAGCTAGTCTAATGTCCCTACTATTAAACTTACTATTGATTGTTTGAGGTTGTTTGATGCAAATCACAGGTGCATTAGTGCCATTCACCGAGACAGCTTCAGCATAAACACTCTCATACTCCTCTGTATCATTTCCACCACCCTCTGAAGTTAGGTCTACACATCCACAAATAATAGTGACAGCTTCTGTGGTATAGGTAGATTTGAAGGCTACACATAAAGCACTATCTTGTGTAGAAAGAGTAGTTAGAGTTCCAAGAAGATTAAAAACGTGAACACACTGTAGCTTACCAGTGGAAGGATTGCCAATAAAAAACTTAACATTTCCAACCCCTCTCCATTGCATTTGAATGTCATAGATATTCCCCTTACTAAAATCAATACTGAATGGAATACTAATCTCTTCTTCTTGTACATCTACTCCATTATATCTTCTAACAGCATATAAGGTTCCTGTTCCTCCATTAGGCTTAAGCCTAAAGAAAAGTCCTTCACTGCTATTAAACAATCCAAAGTCTCTTACCCCATCAGCATCTGGGGAAGGAAAAAGGATGGAGGCGGAGTATTTCTGCCCTCTATTTGGTTGATACCTAGCATGTCTCCTATGTACTAATGTTCTATTAGTAGTTGAAGAGGAGATATAGGCAGCTCCTCCAGAGCTATATATATCACTACTACTAGTTACTTCTGTTCCATTCTCATACAGGAGCCATTGTGTTGGAGGAATATCAAAAGTGAATAATCCATGAACCAAACTCTTGTCTAACACTACCTTCTGTGTTCCCCAAGCATCAGTAACTAAATCCCCCATACCAAGGGTTAGTTCTGCTGCTTCTAAGTTTCCTATCCCACTATCTTTATTATACTCTCTTGTAGCTGAAATAGAGTTAAACATTATATTCCCTACTTAGAATAGAAGCAGACATGCACATAAGCATTCTTATTAGAAATAAAACTCATATAAGTAAGCTCCCCTACATATCTAATAACAGGGCCGGGTTCTCCCCCTGTCTTTGTAAAAGTAGAGGAAGTAGGGATGGTAGCGGCTACATCATAATTAACCCACACATCTCCTCCAACAAAAGATATAATGGCAATCTCCGCTCCTGTAGGAATAGTTAGGGATGAGGCAGTGTTAGCTACAAGCTGTGCAGAATAAATATCTGTGGAAGGTTTTAACCCATCCTCCAGCCCTAAGAATTGACTACCAACACTCTCAAGCCTAACCATATCTTTCTCCTAGAATAGGGTTACATCTAATGTAATGGTTTCATTATCCCACCCCTTTAGTTCTCCTAAAGGATAGATGTTCCCATCATTCTCTATCCAATATACTTTCTCATCCTCACATACAGCAATTAATAGAGCATGACAATCTTTCTTTCCATTCGCTCTATTCCCACAAATAGTGGCAAACCCTATAGCTGTATTCCCCGGAGTTGTACGTTGGAACAATCCCCACATAT
>Ga0099848_1000939_pt1 | contig 13563 bp, 14 predicted proteins | sample CB_VirMetaG_3_FD_78179 | JGI IMG/M metagenome (GOLD analysis project Ga0099848, IMG submission 78179) | Freshwater to marine saline gradient viral communities from Chesapeake Bay - CB_1508_1S Viral MetaG | ecosystem: Environmental > Aquatic > Marine > Coastal | place: USA: Chesapeake Bay... | reverse complement strand
ACTCGCTAACATTCTCAGCACTGAGATTCTAAACGAGATCAACCGCGAACTCATCACCACCATCTATCGCGTCGCTAAGACTGGTGCAACTCAAAGCGATCTCAGCAACTACACCACCGGCGGTGTCTATGACTTAAACACCGACTCTGATGGTCGTTGGTCTGCTGAAAGATTCCGTGGACTCATGTTCCAAATCGAACGCGAGTGCAATGTAATTGCTAAGGAGACTCGTCGTGGTAAGGGTAACTTCCTCGTCTGCTCAAGCGATGTTGCAAGCGCCCTCACTATGGGTGGCTTCCTCAACCTCGCACCAGCAATGACTGCAAACCTCGATGTTGATGACACCGGCAACACTTTCGTTGGTGTTCTCAACAACAAGATGAAGGTTTATATCGACCCATACGCCAAGTTGGGTGTTAACTTCTGTGTAGTTGGATACCGTGGTACATCACCATATGATGCCGGTATCTTCTACTGCCCATATGTTCCACTACAAATGGTCAGAGCGGTTGATCAAAACACTTTCCAACCAAAGATTGGATTCAAGACTCGTTACGGAATGGTTGCAAACCCATTCTCCGAGAACACTGACATCAATGCTCTTGGTGGAAACCAATACTACCGAATCTTCCAAGTTACCAACCTACATGGTAACACCGGATTCGGACTCTGATAAGTAATTAACAGGGGAGAATGGATCGGGGGGAGTCGAAAGACTCCCCCCTTTCTGTTTGATAAATAACTATATGGCAACAAAACCAGATAGAGATTTTTTACGAGATACATCTAGACCAAGTAATCACAATTACTTGAGTAGTAATTTTTTCCGGTTAGAAATAGGCAGAGCACCAACAGTTGCATATTTTGCCCAACAGGTTGACATACCAAGTATAGATCTAGCCGAATTAATTCAACCCACAACACTAAGCACCGTAGTAAATATACCCGGAAATCAATATCAATTTAGACCATTATCAGTATCATTTCTCATGGACGAAGAAATGCGTGGTTGGAGAGAAATATACGACTGGATCACAGTAATAGCCAATTACAAATCAACAGATAACACATTAACCTTTAAAGATAGGTTTTCTGACATTCAATTGATATTGACAAATAGTTCGTATAAAGGTAAATTTCAAATAACATTTAGAAACGCATATCCATCTACTCTGTCAAGCATACCTCTAAACATTACAAGCACAGACAATGTTCCTTTGATCGGAACAGCCGTTTTTAAATACACATATTTTGAATTCAGCACCTTGACTTGATTGATATCTGAGATATAATATTTGCCATGACATTTGACGAACTCAAAGAAATGGTCAAGAAAGATATCTCTCTAGATGAAACTCAACTAGAAAGAGAATCTGCAAGAACTCCACAGATACACAATAAGTATCTGTTGTTTTTCATGGAAGAAAAACTTTGCCTATCTAGAATTGAATCAGAGCTTAATGTTCTAAAAAAGAAGAAGTGGTTGTATTATAATGGCAATATGAGTCAGGATGAATTAGACGAAAATGGATGGGAACAATATGATCTTCGTATTTTAAGAGGTGATATTGATCGTTTAATTGAATCGGATAATGATGTAATCAAACTTAAGTTGAAGTTAGATTATCAAAAAGAAAAAGTTAATTACCTAGAGAATATCATTAAGATAATCAATAACAGACAATGGAATATTCGTTCCATTATTGATTGGTTAAAATTCACTAATGGTCAGTGAATAAATAATGATATGTCTGATTTGGTTATTGAAGAAGTAAACTCAGTTTATATTCGAATTAATTGCGAACGGTCTATAGCAAAGGAGTTAAACCAATACTTCACCTTTGCTGTTCCGAATTATCAATTTACTCCTGCATATAAGAATAAAGTATGGGATGGACAGATTCGTTTGTTCAATCTGTTCACTCATACAATTTATGCAGGTCTATTGGATTATGTTGTAAAGTTTGCTAATGACAGAAACTATACAGTAGAAGTTCCAAATCAAAAGGATAATAAATTCACAGAGGAACAAATCGGAAAATTCGTTGAAGAATTTATAAGACCTACTGCATCAAAGAAAAGAATAACAGCACACGATTACCAAATAAAAGCAATAACTCATGCGATAAACAAAGAAAGAACTCTACTACTATGTCCTACAGGAAGTGGTAAATCTTTAATAATTTATTGCTTGATTAGATTCTTTCTAGACAGAATAAAAACAGACAAAAAAATATTAGTAGTAGTTCCGACAATTGGATTAGTTTCCCAAATGTTTAGTGATTTTGAAGACTATTCTACTGAAAATAAATGGTCAGTAAATCGGTACTGTCACACCATTTCCTCGGGAAAAGAAAAACATACACATAAAAAAGTAGTGATATCTACATGGCAAAGTATTTACAAAATGCCAAAAGAATTCTTCGATGACTTTGATATGGTAATAGGAGATGAATGCCATTTATTCAAAGCAAAATTATTATCATCTTTGATGTCAAAATTAACAGAATGCCCAATTAGAATTGGTACAACTGGTACTCTAGATGGGACCCACACTCATAAACTAGTAATAGAAGGATTGTTTGGTAGAGTTTTACATGTCACTTCTACTTCTACTCTAATACAAAAAAATCTATTATCTGATCTAACCATAAATTGCATTCTATTGAACTATGGAAATAAAGACATAGAAGAAACAAAAAGAATGCTGTACAAAGAAGAAATTAAATGGTTAATAACATGTAAACGAAGAAATTTGTTTATAAAAGATTTAGCCAAACAGTTAAAAGGAAATACTTTAGTTTTATTTAATTTTGTAGAACTTCATGGAAAACCACTTTTTGAAATGTTTAAACAATCCATTACAGAAAAAGAAATATATTTCATTCACGGTGGCACGGATGTAGAACAACGGGAAGAAATACGAAAAGTTGTAGATAAAGGAAGCAATGCAATATTGTTAGCATCTTACGGTACATGTTCTACGGGAATAAATATTAAAAACATTCATAATATAATTTTTGCTTCTCCCTCAAAGTCCGTAGTTAGAGTTTTACAATCTATTGGTAGAGGATTAAGAAAAAGTGAATCTAAAACAGCAGTAGATGTATATGACATAGGTGACGATTTGCGATACAAGAAATATCGAAACCATTCTCTCAATCATATGGATGAAAGAATAAAACTATATAATAAAGAGAAGTTTAAGAATAAGTTGGTATCTCTGCGAATAAAGGAGAATTAAAGATGTCCCAGAGTTACAAAATAATTAAGTTAAAGAGCGGCGAAGAATTAATAGCAACTGTTTCGCAAACAGATGGCGGAAATTTTCTTTTAGATAAGCCAATGGTTTTTAAAACAGTAATGATTTCTGACCACACTGGTCTGCCGCGTGAAGGTATAGTTCTAAAAAACTGGTTGCTCTTTGGCACAGAAACACAAACAACAATTCCTTCTGACTTTATTGCCACAATGTTAGAACCAACAAGAGATGTTGTTTCACATTATCTGCTACAAAAGGAGATGCAAATTGATTCTGTCTTTGAAACAAAAGAATTAGAAAATTTTGCCCCCAAACAAAAGAAGACACCTCCTTCTCCCGAAGAATATGAAAACATGATATCTGACATGTTTGCCAGCATCTTTGAAGATCTAGACTTAGAAGAAGAGGCAAAGTCTAAAAGAAGACCAAAAAATAAATCAAATAAAAACGATATGAATAAAGATCATATCATCCATATGAATATGGTTTTTGGTCCTGAAGTTTTGGCTTTTATGATAAACGAAGGATTAATTGATCCCCGTGATATAATGGAAATGATTGAACACTTCAATTTAAATAATAAAAACAAGAAAAAGAAAAGAAAAAATAATCGTGAATCTATTAATGATAAAAAGTTTACCGGAGATCAAACCGATAGAAAAGACTTTGGTAATAAGTGGACTGACTGGAATCCTGATCCGGACTCAACAGATTATAAGTGAGTATATAGAGATACTTAGTATATTCTTTAAGAACTATACCTTTTCTCATACCATACACAGAAAGTGTAACACTCATGTCAAGAGAAATCAAGTAATTTTTCTTGATTTTTATGATGGTTTGAATTAATATTCTGCTCTGGAGTACATTTAGTATGGCTAAAAAGAAAAAAAAGAAACCTGATGTCGAATTAAAATTAGATAACGACATCAAGGATCATTACATCGATAATAAAAAGTTTTATGAAGAAATGATTCTTTGGAAAAAATTATGCGTAGAAGCAGAAGAATCAGACGAATCTAGACCACCTATAACAAATTACATAGGCGAGTGCTTCATGAATATTGCTGAACATTTGTCTAGAAAAGTAAATTTTATGAACTACCCATACAGGGAGGAAATGGTTTCTGATGGCATAGAAAACTGTTTAATGTATGCCCATAATTTCGACCCAGAAAAATCAAAAAATCCATTTTCGTATTTTACGCAGATCATATATTATGCGTTCTTGCGAAGAATAGAAAAAGAGAAAAAACAGGCATATATTAAACTTAAGATGACAGAAATTCATGACGATGGCAATTATCACAAATGGTTCAGAGAAAACTATTTTGATAAAGATAATGTAAGAGAAGCCATGTCTGAACATTTTCAAATAAGTGAAAACGACATTAAAAAGTTTGAACCAAAGAAGAAAAAGAAAAAGAAGAGATGAAGATTGCAATTATTAATGATACGCACTTTGGTGCCAGAAATGATTCTCCATTATTTCTGGATTATTTCATGCGTTTCTTTAATGAGCAGTTTTTTCCATACTGCGAAACGCATGGAATAAAAACAGTACTTCATTTAGGCGACCTTATGGATCGCAGAAAATTTGTTAACTTCAATACACTTGCAAGAGTTCGAAGTGATTTTATTGAAGTGTTTGAAAAAAATAATATAGATTTGCATTGTATTCTTGGCAACCATGATACATTTTTTAAGAACACCAATGCGATTAATTCAATCCGGGAACTATTTACCAATCGGTATAAGCATATTCATTTATACGAAGAACCAACTCTTTTAGAATTTGATGGTCTTAAAATTGCAATGGTTCCTTGGATAAACAAAGAAAACGAGCAAACATTTCATTCTTTTATAAAGACTTGCCCCGCTTCAATTATTTGTGGTCATTTTGAACTCAATGGATATGAAGTAATACCGGGAATTAATTTTGAAGGTGGCATGGATGATGCTGTATTGTCTTGTTATGACATGGTATTAAGTGGTCATTTTCATGGCAAAGCATCAAAGAAAAATGTTCATTATCTGGGAACACAATATCAAATTACATTTTCTGACGCCAGACTAAACAAAGGATTTCATGTATTTGATACAGATACTAGAGAATTAGAATTCATTCAAAACCCAGAAAAAATGTATCATATTATTGTTTATGATGATACTAAAAAGGATCCAATGGGTGATGATTTTTCTTATTACAAGAACTCCTATGTTAAGGTTCTAGTTTCTAAGAAAACAAACGCCGTTAAGTTTGATCAATGGGTAGATAAGATGGTTTTGGCTGGTGTTATAAATCTTAATATTGTCGAAGAGATGGTAGAAACTTCTTCAGATGATATAGACACAACTCAGGATACTATGAGTATCATTAACGAAGAAATAGACAAGTTAGAAATATCAGAAGACAAAACAAAGATAAAAACTCTTATCCATGAATTGTATATTGAGAGTCTTTCTATATGATTGTTTTTAAGAAAATTCGTTTTAAAAATTTTGGTTCATTTGGAAATGTGTTTACTGAGATTCATTTAGATTCTAGGAAAAACACACTAGTATCAGGAACAAACGGAAATGGTAAATCATTTGCATTTCTTGACTCTATAACCTTTGCGTTATTTGGAAAGCCATTTAGAAAAATCAATATCCCTCAGTTGGTGAATTCGATAAACAAGAAAGATTGTATTGTTGAACTAACATTTGAAATTGGTGAGGATAAGTATTTTGTTCGCCGTGGTTTGTCACCAAAGATTTTTGAAATTTTTAAGAATGATGTACTACTAAACCAAGACGCAAAAAATAAAGATTATCAAGAATATTTTGAAGATCAGATTCTTAGAATGAACTATAAATCATTTACACAGGTAGTCATTTTGGGAAGTTCTTCGTTTGTGCCATTCATGCAACTTTCGGCTGCGGATCGTAGGTCTGTAATCGAAGATATCTTGGATATCAATGTTTTCACTACCATGAATACATTACTTAAGGGTAAAATTGCTGAAACAAAAAGCATTCTTTACGCGCATGAAAATAATATGACTTTAGAAAATGAAAAGATTCAACTAAAGAAAAAGTTCATTCAGAGTCTAAAGAACAAGAGCGCAGAATCAAGAAATGCAATAAGTAAAAAAATCGAACAATTGTACGCAGTCTGTGCTACTGTTCTTGCTAAGAAGAAAGCTCAGGAAACAAAACCAGCATCTATATCTTTTGATATTGCGGCTAAGAACAAAGTAGAAACTGCCAAAAAGAGGTTTGAAAAACTTAAAACTCAGATTCAACAAAACAAAGATAATTGTGACAGAGATATCGGTTTTTATCACGATAATGATAACTGCCCAACTTGTAAACAAGCGATTACAGAATCATTTAAAAAAGATCAAATAGATTCAAAAAGCCAAAAAATTGATGAATACAAAAAGGCAATAACTGAAATTGAAAGTCAAATAGTTAAGGCAGAAACTCAATTAGAAGAGTATATTAAACTTCAAAATGAAATTAATGACATTAAAGTTATCATTGCACAGACAAAAATTACTCACGATAATCTTTTGACAAACATAAAAGAATTAACAAAAGATATCGAAAAGTCATCTGTTAGCAGTGATGAAATAGAACTAGAAACAAAAGAATTAGAGGCAATTGAAGAAAAACTGGAAGTCATTCATCAAGAAAGAATTAAACTTCAAGAATCTCTTCGTTGTATGGACATTGCTTCTATTTTATTGAAAGATTCTGGTATTAAGGGCAAAATCATCAAGAACTATTTGCCAATCATCAATAAAACGGTAAATAAGTTTTTGTCTGCTATGGATTTCTTTGCCCAGTTTAATTTAGATGAAGAATTCAATGAAACAATCAAAAGCCGGAACAGAGACACATTTAGTTACATGAGTTTCAGTGAAGGCGAAAAGATGCGTATTGATCTTTCTCTTCTATTGGCTTGGAGAGAAGTCGCTAGAGTTAAAAATAGTGCAAATTGTAATTTGTTGATTCTGGATGAAGTATTTGATTCTTCTTTGGATGCAGTCGGCGCAGAAGAATTCATGAAACTATTAACTGGTCTTGATTCTAAAACAAATATTTTTGTGATATCACATCGAGCAGATACATTGGCTGATAAATTTCCAACAATCATTACGCTTGAAAAGAAAAAGAATTTTAGTAAACTAAATGTATCATGATTTTGGCAACAGCAGAAGATTTTCTATATTCGGTTCAGGATTGGCAAGATCCAAATCCTTTCCCTGTCATTACTGTTGAAGACGGTATTTTTGTTGTTAGGGATGATCTTCTCGGTGGTGGTTCAAAGATGCGGTTTATAGACAACATGATCAAGACATGGCCATATAAGGAATTTGTATATGGTAGTTCTCCTGCTACTGGATATGCACAAATCAGTTTTGCTAAAGTTGCGGCAAAATATGGTAAGAAAGCAGTCATATTCATGGCTCAAAGAGATATGAATAACCTACATCCGTATCAACAAGAAGCAATAAATTCTGGTGCTGATATGCGGTGGGTTCCAAATGGTATGCTCAGTGTGACTGAAAAACGAGCAAAAGATTATGTAAAAGAAGATACAACGAATCGGGTGTTGATTCCAATTGGTGGCGATCATGTTGATGTTTTGGCTTGCATTATAAAAGTTGCAAGATATAATATTGGAATGGTTCCAGATGAAGTTTGGACTGTTGGCTCAAGTGGAACCCTGACGCGAGGATTACAGTTGGCATGGCCAAACACAAAATTTAATGTTGTCACTGTTGGTCATAAAGGAAATTATGGAAGGGCAAAGGTTTATAATTGTGATATTCCTTTTAATAAACCTGCAAAAATTCTTCCACCATTTCCCTCTGCACCAACATATGATGCAAAGGCTTGGGAATTTATAATGAAACATCGCGGAACAGGAACTGTACTTTTTTGGAATGTAGGGGCATGAATAACTACGGATTTTATGAACGAAATGATTATGTAATCAATTCGGAGATTAATGTATTCTTCGAAGACCTTCTTGCAATGACACCAGCAGAGTTTGGTGTTTGGGTAAAAAAGATGCGAGAAGAAATATTGCATTCATGGGACACATATGGTTGTCCACCAAGAACAGGCAAAAATGAACTGGATATTATAGATCAGTTCAATAAAATGACAACATATCCAGTTTCAAATTTTACTCATACCGATGAGTTAAACACCGATGGTACTGTTGAAGATGTTATTATTAACAAAGCAAGAATAGGTGGAGAAGCAGATCAATGGTTTTCAAATATGATGAAAACTAGAATCAATTATTCTGAAAAAGATAATGGCTATTCTGTTTATGATTTATTTTCTGATAATAAATTCCAAGATAGAGTTGTTCGTGGTGCCACTCGTCATTTGCGAAGAGATTCGTTTTATCGACACGCTCTTTCTGCGATAAAGCATAATACAAAATATTCAATCGTTGATGTCTCTTCTGGTGAAGAATGGTTAGAAGCATTCTTTGGTAATCCAAGCATTTTTGAGGGATATGACTTCATGCTTGAGCAAGTTGCCATTCGTGATGGACTTAACACTGGCTATTTTCAAATTCAGCAGAGTGATATTTTACAAATAACAAAAGATCAATTCTTGGCTTGGAAGCCAAAGATGTCGTACAGACATTATTCTACATTTGATTCGGAGAACCTAAAAGATGATAAAGTATATTCAATCCGTATTTACAAAAAGGGAGAAAGAGTATTTCCTGCCGGTTTTGCTTCTTTCCGTATTGGCTATATTCAAGTTGCTGTTAATTTCCCGCCGCTAACCGCAAAGTACCTATATGAAAGATTTACAAATCATATTACAACCAATGAAACAATTCACATATATGATCCTTCTAGCGGTTGGGGAGGTCGCATTCTGGGTGCTATGGCTGTGCGCGATGATAGGGTTGTGCATTACATTGGTACTGATCCTAACACCGATAATCATTTACCGGAGGGGTCAAGATATGGTAAATTGGCTGATTTCTTTAACGAAAAAACATACAGAGCCAATCAATTCTTCAGCCACACAAACACCTACGAAGTCTATTGTGAAGGATCAGAAGTAATATCAAATAATCCACAGTTTCAAAAATACAAGGGAAAACTTGATTTAGTATTTACTTCTCCTCCGTATTTTAACAGAGAGGCTTATTCCGACGATGCAGAACAATCTTACAAGAAGTTTAGTACATATGATTCTTGGAGAGATGGCTTTTTAAAGCCAACACTACAGACATGTTATGATTATTTAAAAAATGATCGATATCTTTTATGGAATATTGCAGACCTCCTAATAGGAGGAGATTATTTGCCTTTGGAGAAAGATTCTAAGGAATTCCTAGAAAGTATAGGAATGCAATATAAAGGTGTACTAAAGATGGCATTAGAATCTATGCCGGGGCAAAACAGGTTGGATGAAAATGGGATTCCCAAGTGTAAAAACTATTGCAAAGTTGATGGAAGTTATATAAAATATGAACCGATATTCGTATTCTATAAGCCATGACACCTAAAAATACAGAAGACATCTTTTACGGCAAAGAACCCAACTGGAAGCATTGGACACCAGAGGATTTTTCTAATTATGAAAAAGTTACTTGGTCTATTGCTCTTGCGGCAAATTGGTATAATGTTCGTTACACAGAACGAGATTATAGAAATGCCGTCTGTGAGTATGTGGATCGTTTGAAGATTAAGGATGGCGAATACATTAGAAAACTTGGAACTGATCGATTTGAATTTCGATCAATTGGGGCAAAGTGTCGAGCCGCAAATCGTGGTTGCATTTTGCCAGATGATTTTCAGGTTAAAGTAGACGAAACGATTCAAAAACTAATCACTCTGGGAAAGGCAATTTCTTCCAATACACAAGAGGAAAGTCCTATCTCTGTGCGCGATAGAGTACGAAAGAATGCATCTAGTCTTTGTTCTGAACTAGAATTAATTATTGACGACTATATGCTGTATTTGTGTGGCAACAATTCCAAATACAAGGAATTTCAAGCAGAAGAATGGCTAAAAGAAAAACAACCAAGTGCAATGCACTGTGAATTTATCATTGAGTTTTTGGAACCAAAGATAAAGGAACTGTCGGATGTAATTGCAGGTAAAAATAAAGACTTGGTGGAAGGTTATAGCCATCTAAAGAAGGCACAAATAAAGAAGTTTCATGATTTTATCAAGTTAATTCGTGATCATGTCATTGTTCGGCAAGGAATTGCCAAGAGCAATCGTAAGCCAAGAAAGAAAAAGAAAAAGAAGGCAGATCAAGTAGTAAAGAAATTGAAGTACATGGTCCGCGATCAAACTACAGGCGCGGAATCAATTTTGCCAGAAGCAATTGTTGGTTGCTCTACTCTTATTGTTTATAACACTAAGAATCGAAAAGCATCAATTTATTATGCCGATGCAAATAAGAGTGGAATTACGGTAAAGGGAACCACTTTAATTGGCTATGATGAAAGCACTTCTAAAGAAAAGACTATTAAGAAGATAAATGAATTTATTAAGTCTGCAAAAAATGATGGTATTCGTGCTATAAATAACCATTGGAAGGACATAAAGACAAAGGAAACTAAGCCAAATGGGCGTATTAATTCTAATGTTCTTTTACTCCGAGCACTTAAATGACAGTTAATTCATTTAATTTTAAGGGAAATTATAAAGCGAGAACTGCATCTGGTTTGGTTATAACATATCAAACAGGGGATGTTGTTTTTTATCAGGGAAAAACTTATGTTGCCACAACTACAATACGAGATTTGGCTCCTGATAATGTTCCAAATGGTGGATGGCAACAACTCATTGGTGGATCACAGCCCATTCAGTTTTATTGGGGTCCTGATGTTCCGCTGAATCCTAATATCGGAGATGAGTGGTTTAATACAACTAATGGTAAAATATACAAGTATCTACCGGATGGCAATAGTGAGCAGTGGGTAAATAATCATTGACTTTTACTCCTATTTCTTTATAATGAATGCAACGAGGTGCAATTATAATACTCTTAGATAACAACCAAATAATTTTAGCCAGTATCTTTCAATCTATGAAAGACTATCCCGAACTAAATGAAGACTATATTAGGCATATGGTTCTAAACACATATCGAAAATATAATTCAGAGTTTCGTGAGGAATACGGGCAACTCGTAATTTGTAATGATTCTAGTAATTGTTGGAGGAAAAAAATCTTCCCACAATACAAACAGAATAGAAAGAAGAGTCAGTCAAATTCTGATATGGATTGGGATGCAATCTATAACAGCCTTCATACTATTCGTTCTGAAATTAAAGAAATCTTTCCGTATAGAAACATCACAGTTGAAACAACGGAAGCCGATGATATCATTTTTGTGTTGACTAAGCATTATCACAAGTTGGAAAAGATACTCATCTTGTCTAATGACAAAGATTTTATGCAACTTGGTCAATTTGAAAATGTTTACCAGTATAGTCCCTTGAAAAAGGGATACATCAAGAGTGATAATCCAAAAATGTTTTTGTTGGAGCATATCATTCGTGGAGATTCTTCTGATGGTGTGCCTAACATCCTTTCAGATGATGACACATTTGTTAATGAAGAAAAATCTCAAAAGAGACTTACAACCAAGGTTATGTCTAAAGTTATGGATGACATCGTGAATAACCGCATTCAGGAGTTGCCTTTCTATGACAGAAACAAGTCTATTATTGATCTATCTTGCATTCCTAGTGTTTTGGAGCAAGCGATCATTGAACAATTTGAGAAACCAGTTACTGGCTCAAAAGCAAAAGTTATGACATACATGATTGAAAAGAAACTAAAGAATCTAATTACAAACATAGAGGATTTTTAAATGTCAGATTACTACAAGGGTAAAGAACCAGACAATCGGGATTTTAAGCGCACAGTCAAGAAGACACGGGTAAAGAAAAGCCGTGGCACAAGACACGATACTCGTCGTATTTTAGATGATTTAAAGCATGGAACAGTTGACTTTGATGATATTATGGATAAAATGGAAAACGAGGATTACCAATGACTGATACTAAGACAACAACAAAAATTTCAAAGCAAACACTTACAATTCTAAAGAATTTTACCTCAATCAATTCCAATCTTCTGGTAAAGCCAGGTAATAAGATTGTTACTGTTGCTCCCGCTAAAAATGTAATGGCAGAAGCAAATGTTTCAGAAACATTTGATGTAGAGTTTGGAATCTGGGATATGAACAAGTTTCTAGGAACTGTCTCATTGTTCAAGGATCCTGAATTTGTATTTAACGATAAGCATGTTATCATTTCTGGTAATAATAGTTCAAGCGTTACTTATTACTACTCTGAACCCAAACTACTGACAGTACCAACCAAGTCAATTAACATGCCAGATGCTGTTGTTGAATTTGATTTGACTGAAACAATCTTTGATGAGATTGTTCGTGCGTCTTCAGTACTGCAACTACCACACCTCTCTATAACTGGAGATGGGAATAAGTTGATTGGTGTTGTTTGTGACAAGAACGATCCAACATGTAACAAGTTTAGTGTTGAACTTGGAAAGAATACTTCCGATGCAGATTTTGAGTTTGATTTCCGAATCGAAAATCTAAAGTTCTTGCCGGGTGAATACCAAGTAAAGATTGCGAAGTCCACTATTAGCCAATTTAGCCATAAGGATATTTCTTTGAAGTATTGGGTTGCATTGGAATCGACTAGCAGTTACCATAACTGAGTAAATCCCATGTGTCTGAAGAGGACGATTGGATTTCCAATCGTCCTTTTTCTTGGAGTTAATTATGAATACTATTAATTTGTTTGTAGAAAAATATCGTCCAAAAACCATTGATGAGTGTATTCTTCCTGCTTCTCTTAAAAAGACATTCAATGATATTGTAAAAGGTGGAGAATGTCCCAACCTTTTACTTTCAGGAAAGGCTGGAACGGGTAAAACAAGTGTTGCCCGAGCATTGTGCAACCAACTAGGAGCAGATTGGATTATCATTAACTGCTCTGAAGATGGTAACATTGATACACTTCGAACTAAGATTCGTCAGTTTGCTTCCACCATTTCTTTGTCCGATACAAAGAAAGTTGTTATTCTGGATGAGTTTGATTATTCAAATGCACAATCAATCCAGCCAGCACTACGAGGCGCAATTGAAGAGTTTGCAAAGAACTGCCGATTCATTCTGACATGTAATTATAAGAATCGAATCATTGAGCCAATTCATTCTCGTTGTACTTGCATAGACTTCTCTATTCCAATCAAAGAAAAGCCACAGTTGGCAAAAGACTT
>Ga0099848_1000938_pt1 | contig 13568 bp, 18 predicted proteins | sample CB_VirMetaG_3_FD_78179 | JGI IMG/M metagenome (GOLD analysis project Ga0099848, IMG submission 78179) | Freshwater to marine saline gradient viral communities from Chesapeake Bay - CB_1508_1S Viral MetaG | ecosystem: Environmental > Aquatic > Marine > Coastal | place: USA: Chesapeake Bay... | reverse complement strand
GTAATAAAAAAACTTATTTTTGAATATGTAATTTTTTTAAAGGATATTTACTGACTAGAAAACTTTAGGAAAAGAATTATATTTACAACTGCATTAATAATACTGCTCTTGTCTAAAGAGTTTTTCTGGGGAACGTCTCATATACATTCATCATTCTATGACTTCCCCAGATATAAAATTACCCTCAATCCTTACACAATCCTTACACAAACAAGGTTGTATTTCTTCGTAGAGCTACTTTGTTTTTACTTGATTAGTTAAATTAGATTGATAAAACCTTGTGAATTGCAGAAGTGCCCTCGTGGTGGAATTGGTAGACACAAAGGACTTAAAAGTTTGAGTTTGTTTATTTGAACTAGCCCAGTGAAGCTCAAGACCTCTATATTTCCTAGATTTTTTGCAAGGCAGTCCCTAAATGTATTTAGGTATTATTATGCAAACAGGTCAAATCCTTACACAATCCTTACACAAAAAGAAAAAACCTATTGTCGTCAATTTTTTTGACAATGAGATTGAACATTTAGAATACTCAGGGAAGTCCAATAGATTAATTGTTCATTTCCGAGGCGTTCCTAATGTTTTCCTGAGGTGGACCCCAACAACAAATAGAAAAATATTTGAGTTTGTCTATTGGTTTAACAATAAGACTAAAAAGTTTGACCTGGGAGTTTATTCAAAGAATTTCAAAACTGCTGAATGTAAGAAAATTATCGATAACATTATTAAGAGGGCCAGAGATCCTTATGATCCCAAAATATGGTTAAAAGATCCTAAAGATATCTTCAATACATCTAAAATAGTTAAGAACAATAAGAGCAATGATGTGCTTTTGAAAGACGCTATAGAAAAACTTGTAATAGCGAATTATCCTAGAAAAAAAATTGTAGGTAACTTATCCGCTTTTACCCAAAGAGAATTTAATAGGTTTCTTATTGGTTATAACGAAAGAACTTCTAAATTGTATTATGAGGATAATCAAAATGGTTGGGGTGTGACCACTATTAAAAAGAAATGTGGCATAGAGAGTTTTGAAGAACTATTTAAAACTTACCCTCCTGGTGTTGGACGTAAAAATACCACGGAGATATCTTTATACGATCATAGCCTGGGTCAAGTACCTATCCGTGAGATATCTTCCTATGAACTTGAAGAATATCTTAATGAAATCCCAAGAAGTTACGGCCAGAAGAATAACATTTTAAAAGCGTATAATTCGTTATTTAATTTTGCCAAAAAGGAACATTTACTAGGTAAGCCAATACCTAAAGATCCAACAAAAGATATTGAGCTAGTCCTTAATGAAGAGCCTACATCTAAAGCCACCCAATATAATGATGATGTTTTTGATTTATCGGAGTTAAGAATTATTGATCAGGGGCTTATTAAACTAGGAAGAAAAAGGCCAATGCAAGTAGAGGCCATAATGTTTCTGTTGGTAACAGGAATACGAATTGAGGAGTGCTGTAAATTAAAATGGACCAATATAACTAAGGATGAAAATGGTAAGGCAGTTATTAAAGTACCTAAATATATTATCAAAGGTAGATCAAGACAGGGACAAAGAGATGAGAACATTTATATTGAGCCCAATGATGACGGCTATAATCCAATAGCAAGAGTGCTAGATAGAGTTAATAGACATAGAAAACGAAAAGGATTTCATAAGTTTAAACACATACCTTATATCTTTGGTTCACCTAGAGCTGATCCAATGAAACTTTTAAACACCATAGAATATCCAGATTATGCCCATAGTAAACATTGTAGAATTTCAGCCAGAACTCTTAATGATACCTGGAGGGACCTAAAGAAAATCACTGGGATTAATCACGGCAGTATAAAAACTTTGCGTAAAACATTTATTTCTAATGCTAATGAAATACTTGGCGGTGAGCACGAAAGCCGACATTTAACTAGACACAAAACGCCTTGGATCAACGTCAAAAACTACGACAAAAGAAAAAGTCATCAAGTTAGAGAAATGACAAGAAAAGTTAATAATGTATTTAGTTTTAAAAGAGGTAGTTGACTTCTTCCTGTTGTATTTATACAGGTTAATTAATGAAAAAAAAAATTATCTACGAACATCAATTTTTAGAATCAACATTTAGAGAAGAAACGGGTGATGTTCATAGACTACAAGAAGAACTTGATATCCATTCATATCAAGGCTGGGAAATTATTGATCATTCAGTTTTTGTGGATAAAGGCATTAAAAAAATATCAGTTATGCTTAGAAGAGATACAGAATTTGATCCTTTGGATAAAAAAAAATAGATGAAATTATTATCCAATAAAGATTTACAGCAATTAATAAGATATCTGGAGGACGAAGAGATATCAGCTAAAGAGGCCCTGGAGGTTATCAAAAAAGAATTCGAAGTGAATTTCGACCATATGCGAACGAAGTGGAAAATGATGAGATTTACTTTGTATCTATGGGCTCGACTTGAAGAAGAAAAATCTGGTTATCTTGGTAAAAAAACAGACACAGTAAGAAGATTAGTTAGATCCAAAAAATATGTCGACCAATTTAATTTATTTGGTTCTTCTTTAACAGTTAAAGGGGCAAAGTCTTATAAAGTCGGCACAAGTAAAACAAATGATGAAGGGTTTTTTGAAATACAATTTAAGCAGTTAAATCAATTAATTACCGATCCAAGACAAGTAGTGTTTTTTAGAGAGAAATATTTTGTATATGAGGGGCAGCCAAAAAAGCATATTCCACAGGAAATAATCGACAGGATAAGATAACTTTATAGTTGAACAGGTATTTTACCTGTTGACATTTTACAGGACAATCACTATATTCAATAGTGATGAATGTCTTAAATTATAAATTTGACAAACCATACTTGCCTCAACAGGAGCTTGAACACGTTTTTAGCGTGAGTAATGCTACCCTAAAAAGGTATATGGCCGAATGGGTTGCCCAAGGAAAGGACCTAATTGAAATGGGACATATGCCTATCAAAGGTATCAAACAAACTTGTTGGAACCCTAATTTATTTCTTAATTGGATCATCACTAACAAATGTAGCAAACCTGCCATTTATGATTACGAAAAGTACGAACAAGACAAAATTATAAATCAGGTCAATAAACTAACCATAATAGAAAAGGAGCAACTCAATGCCTAAACTACAGACTACTGCTTTTGGCGAAGCAGAATACCCATACTTAACAGCCCCAGATTATGCCTTTAAATCTGAAGGTTTATATCATCTTAAATTAGTGATGAGTAAAGAAAGCGCCTTACCAGATATCCAAGTGATCAATGATGTGATTGCAAAAGAGATAGCGGAAGAGCTTAAAAAAAACCCAGGTAAAGAAATAAAAAGAGCACCACTTCCATACGAATTCATAGGTGATCATCAAGTTAAATTTAATTTTAAATTGAAAGCTAGCGGGGTGAACAGAACTACAAATAAATCATTTACGCAAAAACCTACAGTGGTTGATCATAATTTAGATCCACTTCCAGAAGATAAAAATATTTGGTCAGGGACTATTCTCAGGGTGAACTATGAACCTATTGGTTACAACGTGGCCTCCACAGGAATAGGAGCAACCCTTAGATTAAAAGGTGTCCAGATAAAAAAACTTGTGGAAGGGACTTTAGGAGGAGCCCAAGGTTTTGAAAAAGTTGAACCTATAATCTCATCCTTACCTGAAGGAATAATGTAATGTCGCAACAAAAAGAACATAAAGCTCCTGCAATACCCACAGATGATATTTTAAAACTTTTAAAAGATTATTTGGAAATGCAAAAAAAAGCTCAAGAGAATTTAAAAAGAAAAGATTTAAAAATGGGTGGATTGGGCAAAGCTATTACAGACGGAATTTTTACAGGTCTGAAATATATGAGAGATGTAAATCCTATCAATTCTATTGATAAGAAAATTGATTACTCTTACCTGAAACAATCCACTCCTGATGTGAAAAAAATTCTTTCCCAATTTAGATCTCAGCTTGCGTCAGGAGGATCAGTTACGCAAGAGCATATAGATCAATTAATGATGTTAATAGGGGCCTTAGAAGGTGGAGCAGGTCCACAAAATTGGTTGGAGGCAGATATGTTGTTGGATCTTAAAAAAGAATTAGAGCAAGTTCTGCAACTAGAGAAAAAATAATGACGGAAGTTTTTAAATCTGGTTTGGGAGATGGGTGGAAAACACTTCAAAAGAGTGCTGAAAATGATCCAGAATTAAAAAATGATTTAAATGATATTGAATTACAGGATTTGAAAAGACACGATTATCGACAAAATCCAAAGACGCGAAAATGGGAGAACAGTTATGGCGAAAGCATTAGTGGGAGCGAAGCATATAGAGAGCGCCATATTATCCGATTAAAAGCACAAAAATTTATTAAAGATAAAAATGAATTAGACAAATTTATGAGAGCACCAAATTATGAGGAATTCAAAAAAGGAAGTTTTGAAAAAGCATTAGATAATGTGATTGATCGAAAGGTTAAACCCAAGGATAAATCTAAGGATCACCTCAAGGTAAAACCCTATGTGATGCCTGAGCTTGATACGTTGTACCATTTAGTTAAAGATGGAATTAAAGATAGGGCTAATGATGGACCAATCAAGGAGCCAAACTTCAGCAAAAGTAGCGATCCAGACCTGAGCAGAGGTATAGGTTATTTATTAGGAGTAAAAAAATAATGCTGAATTTAAATGAATTTACACAACACCAGAAAGCAAGAAAGAAGAAAGACCTGTGTAACTGTGGAGTACCTAATGACTGACAAATATAACTACAACAGCATCAGTTTAAGGTGGGACACAGTTGAAAAACTTAAACTTCTTTCTGAGACTCTTCAGCCTGGAACTGTATTATCTAATGCTAAAACTGTGACCAAGTTAATTACCGATAGTTTCGAAAAGAAAAAACTAATGGAAACTATAAATGTCACAAATAATAATCGAAAAAAATAAACTACTAACAATATCAGAGCTCTTTTTTGGATGTGAAACAAAAAGAGGGAAATTGCAAGGAGTAGATCCAAGTGGAAAAAAAATTGCCTGGGAGGAGCCTTGTCAGTTCAATTGGGAAGAACATTTCAAAGGATCTATGCAGGGAAAATCACCTGTCAATTTAGAAACAGAAGAAGCTAAGTGGTATGCAATAGACGTAGATTTAGACTTAGAACCTAAAACATTTTGTAGAGATGTCTTTTCTAAAATTGGATTTGAATATTTTGTATTCAGAACATTCTCTGGAAGATTTAGAGTAGTTAAATTTTTTGATGATTGGCATAATCCTGAGGATCTAAAAAAAGAGGCTGAACAAGTAGTGGAGCGATTAGATCAGCTAGGATATAAATGCGATACAAAAGCAACCACGCCTAGTGGATGGAATTATAAAGAGCAAAGGCCAGGACGTTGGATTTTTTTACCCTATAGTAAAGATTGCTATTGTTATACCCCTGACGGTTTACCCTTAACCTTAAATCAGTTTGAATATAGAGCAAACAATAAAACAAATCCTTTTATTGTAGCTTGTGTCGGAGTGGGGAATAAGCCTGTGAAAGATAAGGCAATATGGGTGGCTGTTTTACATAATAAAGTCTATCCCAATAATAAAATTGATATAGATGAACTTCATAAAAATTTTGGTGAAGAGATAAAAGGTTATGGACCTAAATTAATCCAAGAAAAGGAGAAAAAAGTACGTGATCCAAAATGGAACTTAGAAAGTTACCTCAAGGGGTTATCTACTTGGATCAAAGATTTGGTTGGTGTAGCTCCTGAATTTGACCAAAAGTTTTCTTCTCAAATAACAAAAACAATCACGGATAATTATCTTTATGTCAGTAAGGATATTAGCTTTTACGATATTGAAAATGAAATTTGGTATAACAAGGAGGGTCTGAATGATACCTGGTATCACCTGAATAAAGGAAAACCGATTGTTAAGGACCTGTTAAATGATCCTAATTTAACCAAAGTGTATCAAACCCTTGTTCACCCAGGATTTCATCCTGGGGTTATCGAATTAGGCCACGAAGAAATCCCTGGGATTAAAAAGGGGAGATACTTCAATTTATATAAACCATCGAATTTCACTGCTACGCCTGGCGATTGTTCTAAGTTTTTTGAATATTGGAAATGGGCGATTAACAATGATGATTATGCGGATATTTTTTTTCAATATATTGCTATTCATTTTCAACACCCAGGTTTTAAATCTCATTGGTCCATATTAATTCAATCTGCTCCTGGATTGGGGAAAGATTTGTTCTCTGAAATTATGGGCAATGCACTTGGTACAAGCAATGTAGTTCTGAACTGTCCTTTCGATAAAATGACAAATGATCATTCAACTTTGATCGAAGGAAAACAGATTATATTTGTTAATGAGTTAATTTTGACAGGGCAATTTACAGAAAGCAAAATTCTAGCCAACAAACTTAAACCCTATATTACTAATAATACTCTTGTGGTTAATCCTAAATTCAAACAAGAGAGAACTGTTCCTAATTATGTAAATCTTTTTTTATTTACTAACGATGAAAAACCGCTTCACGTAGATAAAGATGATAGAAGATTATTTGTTTTAAAAATTCCAAGAACTAAAGAGGAGATTAAAGAAAAGTTAATTGAATATTTACCTCATTTAAAAGATCTTAAAAAAAATCCATCTTATTTTATTTACGCTTTTAAGAATTACAAAATTAATAGCTTAGATTTCTTTCACGGAGATGCACCTTGGACGGAATATAAACAAGAACTGATCAAAGACAGCCAAGGAGACTTTAATACTTTAATGGATAGTGCTTTTGAGGAGAAAACTTTTCCTTTTGCCAGTAAGAACTTCGGCGACAAGATAAGTAGTGAGTCAACAGAATCTACTTGGGGATACAGAGGATTTATTAATATTGAAAATCTAAGTACAGCTTTGCAATACGATCCAAAATTCAAAGGTGTCTTTAAAAATAACTTCATGTTGGAGCAATGGGTTAAAAAAAGAGCTCAACTTTGGCCTGATGGAACTCTTCAAAGAAGAGGTGTTGTTGGTAAATCAAAAATACGACTATGGATACTAGAGGATATGGAAGTAGAGTTAGAAAGTAAAATCAAATACCACTATCAAAACTCTACATCTGCAATTTTATACAGAGCAAATGATGACCCTAATGTTAAATTAATACCTCCAGGTCAGCCATTACCCTCAAATACAATAATGAAAAAAATTTCTGAATTAACAGAGACAGAATTGGGTAAGCAATATGAAAAGTGTAAATTTACATATAAGAGTGAAAAGGAATATCACGATAGTGGTAAAATATGCCCTTTAGATCCAGATCCTGAGAAAGCAGAATGAAAATAGCCTCGAAGAAACGCAAAAGTACTTTGCTTCAAAACTTAGTGAGAGATAAAATATTAAAAAACTTGATCTATAGCTCATTAGCGTGAAGAGTTTATACCCAACCTAATCGCTATATTCTCCTATGTGAGATGTAGATTCAGGAGATTCATAGGGCTTAAAAGTTTAATAGAAATTTGGTAAGATTTTAGAGATGCGATACTTAATTATATTTATAGTTGCTATATTTACTTACCCTTCTCACACTTTCGCAGACAACTATAATACCAAAATATACAGTTACGACACTACTCATATAATTTATGAGTTTACTGCTACTAAAGACGATAATAAATGGAAAAATACTTGGGCTCTGATGAGGGGTGATGCTAAGAAATATTGCTCAGAATATAATAAAAATTATTATTTCTTCTCCAAAAAAACAAATAAAGAAATTTTTGATTATACTTACAAGTCTAATATGTTTTCAGTAACTTATCGGGCTAGATTTATATGTGCAAAAAATATTCAAGAGGCTGAAAAACTTGTTAATAGAGTAATAAAAGATTTTAAATCACCTTTGTATAATCAAAGAAATATAAAAATATCTGCTCATAACGATCCCGTTTTATTAGATAGGATTAAGGTTTTGGATAACCATAAAGAAATAACAAAAGATGAGATTATAAAAAAGTATTTTAAAGGAAAAAAATTAGAAAGTATTGAGGGCATATGGTTAAGACAAAAAAATAATTTAACTAAAGAAAATACTGACGATGGTACAATTATTTATATTTATAAAGATAGTAAAAATAAATTTATCTCAAGATATTATAAAGTAAATTATGCAAAAAAAGGACAAGTTGAATCAAGAATAGAAAAAATATCGTCGAAATATTTTATTGCAGAATCTTATCATCCAAAAAATGGCTCTCATTTTGCTAATACCGAATATTTTTTTTCAAAAGAAGGTTTTTTTTATGAGACTGTAAAATTTAAAAATGGGTCTACTAGCGATTATAAATTATTTAAAATGTATCCTGAAAAAAATATTTCTGATGTACCCAATATTGATAATGCTGAAAAAGATAATAAATTAATTAAAATCGCCTCAGGAACGGGTTTTTTTATTAATAACAAAGGTCATATCGTTAGTAATAATCACGTCGTTGGAGTATGTAAGAAAATTACAGTTAATTATCAGAATCAAGAAATTGATGCTAATTTAATTGCCAGTGATAAACTTAATGATTTAGGTGTTATTCAAATCAGCAATTATACAACAAGCAATTACATATTTATCAAAGAAGGTGGTGCGGAGCTTGGCGAAGAAATTACTACTTTTGGCTTCCCTTTAGCAAATGCATTAAGCCCAAATGTAAAAGTTACTAGAGGAATTGTAAGCTCTTTAAGCGGGATGCAAAATAATACTTCCTTTATTCAGATTGATGCTCCTATTCAGCCAGGAAATAGTGGGGGACCAGTTTTGAATGATAATGGAGAGTTAGTTGGTGTATCTCAAGGAGCATTAAATAAAGCCTTTTTTTTGAAGTACTATAAAAATATACCTGAGAACGTGAATTTTGCAGTTTCAGTACCAATATTAAGTCAGTTTTTAAAATCTAATAATATTATTGTCCCAGGCTCAAGTTTTTTTAAAAAAAAATATGATACTAAATCATTAGCAAAATTGGGTAGCTTAGCTACTACACAAATATTTTGCTACAATACTTATTCTGGCTATCTCAAAATCAAAGAAGATGAAAAATATCAAAATAGTTTATTTGAAATAAATAAATAAATTAAACTTGTTGCTTTTGTAAAAATGAAAAAACTAATTGCTGAATTTGCCAAAGATACCAAATTATTTTTCTTTGATGATAAGATTGATGAGCTTGTATCTACTTTCCCTAAAGGTATATCGGTAGTTATTAAAATAGATACCTTACAAGATAAGTTTATAGCTACGTTATTTCCCAATCCAGATATCAATTCCAATGAGAGAAAGGTTTGGGAGGTGTAAATTGATAATAAAGCGGTTATTAATATTTTTATTTTTAATTGGATGTTCAAATCAAGAACAAATGCTTCAAAATTGTGCTGATGACTGGTTTAAATCTGTCACAGCAATAAATCAGGACGAGTTTTTATTGAAGAACCCATTTGACGATATAGGACCAGCTTCTAAAAATAAAAATGAAGTTATAATTAATGAAAAAAAATTAAATGATTTTTTAAAAATGAGTCTCAAAAAGAAATTGCAATTGTATTCTTATGAAAAAGATTTTCAAAATTGTGTGATCATAAAAAATAACAATCCAGAAATTTTTAAGGCTAAATACAAATGAAAAAACTAATTTTATGGAACCACTATTTTGGTCTCTAGGTATAGCAACAACAATTTATTTATCTTGGAATATAGTTACAAAATTTTCAAATAAGCTTGCAGGTTTTAGCACTCTGGGTTTTTGGTTATTTTGGACATTAGGCGGGTCGGCTTGGTTTGGATTTAGTGTTCTCACTGGTCCCTTATTCTTTGTTCAGATTACAGTAATTATTGTTGTTTTCTATTTAAGCTTCAAAATGTGGAAGAATAAGAACTTAATAATTGAATTAAAAAAGAACCTTAAAAAAATTGATAATCAAAACTTCAATTCAAACATAAACAATATTTCAAATAATGAAATCAAAGTTATAGAAAATGCCAAAGATCACAGAAAATTTTTATTAAACACTTTAGATCAAGCAAAAAAAACAATCGTCATTTTTTCAGGTTGGTTAACTGATTATTCGGTTAATGAGGAGTTTAGGAATAAGATAAAAAGTTGTTTGGATCGAGGAGTAGATATCATTATTGCTTGGGGTTATAAAAAATCAGGAAGTATTTCCTCCGAACACAAAAATGCTGGAGAAATAGCTATTCGAGAACTTCAAGAATGGACGGCTTTAAACAAAACAAAAGGAACCCTAGATACATTTTACTTTCCTAACCATTCTAAAATTTTAATTTGCGATACTACTTATGCCGTTATGGGAAGTTTCAATTGGCTTTCTAACAGTGGTGGTAGTGAAAATGAAGAACGCAGTTACATTATTTATAATAGAAGTTTTATTGAGGAAGAACTTGTTGAGATTATGAAAAATCTTTATGACCCAAGCAAACCTCTTTCAAGAAGACAATTACTGAAAAATTTTGTACCATTTTCGAGATATTAAAATGAAAAAACTCTTCTCTCTGATCCTGGTTTTGGGTTTGTTGTCTGGTGGAAACAGTTTTGCAAATCCAAATATTTTAAATTTTAAAAAAGATTTTGCTAAATTAAATTTAGAACAAAAGAGTTTATTCTGTCTTCCAGTTTTAGATTACGGTCAAGTTTTAATGGTATTATCTCTTGATCCAATATTAAAAAAAAATTTAACTAATAAGGCTAAAGAAGAATATGAAAATAAAGTAATGAAAACTTTTTCCGATTTATTTATTCGTCATAAATATATTATGTTTTATTGGATTGAGACTTTATCTGATGAAATAAAAATTGATCTGAATAAAGATAATTTATTTGAAATGTTTAAATCAGAAGAAGTCAAAAACGCTATAAAGAAGAAAAAAATTGATTTAATTATATTAAAAAAATCAGAAGAATATTTAAAACAAATTTCTATTCGTGAATTTAATAAAGAAAAATTATTACGCGGTTGTTTAGAAGAGCTGCAACCTCTTTTTAAGAGTACAAAGTTTAACAAAGCTATAACTTTATATAACAATACTAAAAATCCAGAGAAGTTAGCTGAAGAAGCTAATAATAAATTTTTAAAGTTAAAAAAAGAAATTAGTATAAAATTAAATTAAATGAAAAAACTCTTCTCTCTGATCCTGGTTTTGGGTTTGAATAATTTAATTAAAAGTTAAATGATCTTTATTTATTTATGTTGTGTCGCTTTTCCTTTGTACATTATGATTATGAAGATTAAGCATAGGCAATATGATGAGCCTCAAATGTTTGTTTGGGGAATAATTTGGATTGTAGGTCTTACAATTCTTTGGGAATATTTAGATTGGTGGACGTTCAGTGGTGGCAAAGGTTTGTATGATCCTGATTGGATTAGAAAATAGAAATTATGGAAAAAACAGTTAAATGAAACAAATTTTATTATCCCTTTTTATACTCTCATCGTTATTATCTTGCGGTGATAGCTCTCAAGACAAAGCCACAAAAAATATATGTAAAGATTTTGAAAAGAAAATTAACATTGATAAAGAAAAATGCTTCAAAGATAAAAAATATTTTAAAGAATTAAGATTTCAGCACGATGTTGTTTTAGAGATTGAAAGAATTAAAAAATTTAATAATGAGGTTGAAAAATTTAATTTAATAGATCTTAAAACAAATGATCAGGACTTTTTATTAGTTGATATTGAGAATTTTACTAAAAAAAATGAAATAAATACCGAAGGATCTTTGTTTAAATTAAGAAATGATTTAGATAGAAAAAAATTAAAATTTAAATCTTATTTTGAAATTAAACGACAAGAAAATTCAGAAGAATATTTTATTAATTTTTACAACTCTGATCAATATTTGTATTCTTCTCTTCAAAAAAAAGAAACATTTAAGATACCAAATTTATCTTCAGCAAAATTTCAAAATATAGAAGTTAAAAGAAAAATCGAAACTATTATAAAATCTATCGGTAGCGAAAGATTTGGTTTTGGTATTCCGTTAAATAAAGCAAACAGTACTATCTATGGCTATTTCATTAATAGAGAGATTAACAGGTATGATACAAATGATTTACTTTCTTTGTATAAAAATAAAAAAATCAAGCTCAATGATATCAAGGAGCAGGTTTTTTATATAAATGAATTTTATATTACAGATATCAAATTAGAAAAAATCTCATTTAAAAAAAAAGAAGTTGAAGATTATGTTAGAGATAATAATTTACTTGTAGCTATTTCAAATATTAAAAAATGAAAAATAAAAAAATTTTCATTAGTCTAGGAATTTCATTTTTAATTGTTGCTTCCATTATTGGAATTAACAGACCAGTTATGCTTGAGTGTGCATATGGACCATTTAGGGATAAAGATGGTGTTAATAAAACTGATGTATTTACTTTTTCAGCTGTCAAAATAAACAAGATACTAAATCAAATTACTTTTTATCCTTTGAAACCAGCAAGAGATGGGAGACACGAGGGAATTAGCATTGGTCCATTTAGTATTGATCGTAAGGGAGGAAGCTACGTTTCATCTAGCTTTAAACTAAAACCTCTTACTCCAACAGAGGTTGCGCTATTAAAAAACAAACAAGAGTTTTATTGGCCTGAAGTTAAAAATGATGATTTACAAATATGGTTTGGTAGGTCCGACCTTGTATTAGAAGTAGTGACACCTATTCCAGGACCTAAAAATTGGATTAAAAGATATACTTGTTATCTACCCGAAGAAAAAAACAAGGCTCAACCTAAAAAGAAAGATTATAAAATTTAATATTAATAAATAAAAAATGCCAATCGAACCCACTTCTATTGATCCCGCTATACTCTGGTTAATAGCATCTTTATTTATCGCATATCCTATATATAAATTTATCATTAAAAAATTTAAATTCCCCACTGATGATGAAATGGAAAAAGATTATTTTAATAAAATTCCTTTTTATATAAGATTTTTAAAAGGAATTTTTTTCTGGGGTCTATGGATAATTATTAGTTCTTTTTATTTTTTCTTAAAAAAAATTTATAATATTTTTTAGCCTCTCATTTTGAAACTCATTAAGTTTTTCCTGGCTTTGAATGTCTAAATAAAGCTAGTTTAGATCGCTTCTGGGTCCCCTTTTTTTTGGACCAGCAGAGCAGGGGGGTTAACTAAGTTGTAAATTTCACTTTGCCTTGGGACCTCTTATTGTTTGACCTTAATATAAAATGGTGGTCCAGGTGGTCCAGTGGTCCAAGCTAAAGATCTCATAAAGTTTTTAAGAGGATTAAGAGGCCGTATTATTACGGATAGTTCGGAACAGCTAAATTAAATTTACTTTAAAACTAACTAAATTTAACTCAATTTCGTAACTGTTTTCACCGTAATCAGAATATTATTTCAAGTTAAGTAATTATTTATTCAAGGTAATAAAAAAACTTATTTTTGAATATGTAATTTTTTTAAAGGATATTTACTGACTAGAAAACTTTAGGAAAAGAATTATATTTACAACTGCATTAATAATACTGCTCTTGTCTAAAGAGTTT
>Ga0099848_1000937_pt1 | contig 13572 bp, 13 predicted proteins | sample CB_VirMetaG_3_FD_78179 | JGI IMG/M metagenome (GOLD analysis project Ga0099848, IMG submission 78179) | Freshwater to marine saline gradient viral communities from Chesapeake Bay - CB_1508_1S Viral MetaG | ecosystem: Environmental > Aquatic > Marine > Coastal | place: USA: Chesapeake Bay... | reverse complement strand
CTTCTTTTAATTTCTCACTATTAAGAAACACTCCTAGTTCAGTAGATGTGGGTTTTCTACCATACTTAGCAAAATACTTTTGTAATAGTTCAATAATCTTTTTATTATGTTTATCAGCAAAAAGATCGTTGTTAAGGTACGGTATTACTATAGAAAGAAACTGCTCATTTTCTAAGCAGTTCTTCATAATTAATTTTTCTACGAAATCGAAATCTTCTTTAAGATTATTTTTGGACATATAGTTTTTTTAATTCTTTGTAAAAATATTCTTCTGACTCTAGATACTCTTTGCTAAAGCTCTGTAAGCCTGGAGATGCATGTATAGCATGCACAGGTATGGTACCTAATATAAGACCTGCTTGAAAACAATCAATAGAAAACTTTAGATCATAGTGATGAAAGCCTTTTATATTTTCATCGAACTTTATTTTCTTGTCTATTAGTTTTCGGGGTTGCACAGCTAAAAATAAACCATCTAATAATACAACCTTTTTACCAATTTCTCCAAACTTTGTAGGCATATAACTGTCTTTGATTTTATGACTAACAACCCCGGAATGGGTTTCTCGATTACTCATTAAATGCCATAAAAGAGGTTTTTCTACTTTAAGACCAGATCCTCCCGCTAAGCCACAAATATCAAATTTTTCGAAGCCCTTGTACACTTTGTTTACAAACTTACAGCTATCAATGTAAATATCATCATGTACAAAAATTACGCAATCATGCTCATCTGTAATATACTCGTTATAAACCTGGCATAAACCTCTTTTATTATCTTCAATAAAAGCAAAATTACCATCGTAACTTTGATCTACTAAGCTTTGATAAAGAAGGGTATCTTTATATTTTTTTGTTGTAGGACTTACAACGAGTACTTTAGACGGGTCATACAAAGAATCCGCTGTTAGTTTTGAACCTATCATATTCTTCGTATTTTTGTTTAGTGAAATTGAATCTATAGATTACTCCTTCATCTAATAGATCCCAGTTAGATATAGGCTTTGAACTAATATTTTTACCATCAGTGTAAATTGTACTACCTGATCTAAAAACAAATAGCTCAGAAGAGCTAGAATCATACATCCAACAACCAAACGTACCTTCTAACTCTTCAAGGGTAGATTTTAGTCCGATTTTGTCAATCATAGGGAGAATGATACTACTATCAACTTCATTAACAGTATCAGTATACTTATCGTACTTCTCTTTTAGTTTGTCAAAATTACTTAACACTCCATTATGTGCTAAGTACATACCCTTATAATGGAAAGGATGAGTGGTATGCGGACTGAAATCTCTTTTAGTAGAAGTAGGAGATTGAAGATGACCTAAGTAAAAAACAATATCATCTTCAAAATCCATCTTCTTATCAAAGTTATTATCTTTGATAACTTTGACGTTATTGTTAATACAAAATTTTATAATCCCATACGCAAAATTACCCCTCTCTTTATTTTGCTCAAAAAGGTAATCAAACGCATTTTTATCTGGTGAACCTATTATACCGCACATAATTACTCATTCCATGGTATATCATTTCTTTCATATTGCAAGGGATCTTTTATACCAGCATCAAGAAATCCTTTAATACGAGAACTACATGAAGTACAATAACCACAAGCGATGTTTCTACCCTCATAACAGGTCCAAGTACGAGCAAAGTCTACTCCTAAATCCTTACCCATGAGAATAATTTCTGCCTTAGTTTTATCAATTAACGGTGCTTCTATATTAATTTTATGCTTTCTATTGAGAGCGATAAGGCTATTAATGCTATTAAGGAATTCTACACTACCGTCCCAGTAACCAGCTTGACTATCAATAAGAGCAGCACCATGATAAACAGTATTAGCTCCTACTGACTCTGCGTAAGCACAAGCAATCGATAGAAGCATTTGATTCCTAAAAGGAACATAATTAACAGTTTGAGCATCCCCCAACACATCTTTAGTTTTTGCGACATCAATATTATTGTTAGTTAAAGATGAAGTTGTAACAATATCTCTAAAGAAGGATAAAGATATTTTGTTAAAACTAGAACCTGTTTGCATCTCAGCAAACATAAGCTCTTTAGAATGTCTTTGATTGTAATCGAACGTTATAGGAAAAACCTGCGTATGCTTAGTTTTAGCATACGCAAGAATTACACTACTATCGATTCCACCACTTACTGGAATTACTGCTTTACTCATCTTCGTCTATTGTATCATTAATAGCTGCTTCATGCAACTCTTTACCATAACGATATTTGTCTTTAATAGACTCTTCTAGACCAACAAGAATTTCTTGCCAAAGGTCTTCATCTTTACGCCAGTTTTTATAGTAACCTAGCTTTTTATCTCCCATAGCAAACGTAGCGCCACTTTGTTGAATAATGTTATGAGCTACTGCAATATCACGAAGACCAGAGTACTTATCAAGACCTGTCTTGAAGTTAAGATATGCTTCACATTGTAAGAACGCAGGTACAAACCTATTCTTTACTGTAAGCATTCTCAGAGTAACTCCACTATAGTTACGAGACTCTGTTAACGCTACATCACTCTCATTACTACTATCTGTTTTTTCTTTTTTAGCTGCCATCTGTACTAGAATAGACGCCATATAGATAGGTCCAGAACCACCGGCTTGCTGCTTGACTAGGGTAGGGTGTAACGCCCCGGGATCTGCATACGTATGATTACTAGCAATAATAGTCGTGCCAGTTACTGCTGCTTTATAAGTAATCATACGCATCATAGATTTGAGCTGCTTAGCTCTCAGACCCATGTCCATTGCACCTTTACCTGCTCCTGCGTCATTAATTTCCTTTTCTGATGCAAGATTACCAAGAGAATCAATAGATATAATAAACTTGCCGTGAAGTTCTGGTTCTTCTTCAACACTATCTAAGAATGTCATAATTTGATTACGACAAGATTCGACTGTATCAACTGGAACGTACTTTACGTTTTTACTATCAAGTCCAACACCCTCTGCGCTTGTCTTATCAACTGCAACCTCGGTGTCAAAAATGACTGGAATCATTCCTTTCTTTTGAGCATTAGCGAGAATTTTATTAAGAATAAAAGTCTTACCACAACCAGATTCTCCTGCAAAGATGGTTATTCTACCTTTAGGTACACCACCATAAAGAGAACCAGAAAGAATGGTATTAAGTACTAAACAACCAGTATCAATCCAATCGGTAACATTACTAAGAGTATTATCTTCTAGTACTGTTGCGTTAGTGTTTATCTTTTGCAGTTTAGCAAAAGCTTTGTCAGCAAGTTTATTTATATCCATATTAATCTTCAAATAATTTCACCTCAGGCACCTCTTCTCCACCTTGAGATTCTTTGATATTAATCTTAGTGAAGTAATGTTCAAGGATGCGCTGAGTTAGTTTTACATCTACAATTGTAATATTATTTTTATTAAAGTTAAAAACACTCTGCTTTTCTTCTCCTTCTACAGCTTCAATAAATTCAGCAAAGAAAAGAGGGATCACATCAACTTTCATTTGACCAGCTTCATTAGGAGAGACCATAATCATAGCTGGGTTTTTGACTTTAATTGTATTATCTGTTTCTTCTACTACCTCTCCAAAACTGGTTCGGCCAATTCCGTCGTTGAAAATAACTAGTTTATATTCTTCGTACATATCTCAATAATAATACATAATTTTAAGTAATCAACGGTTAATACCGAAAAAGTCAAACAAATCTGTTTGATAGGCCTCACCTGGCTTATATGGCCTCCATTTGACAGATTCATAAAAGCGCTCTATGACCTGAAAAATAATCTTTTCAAACATCTTTTCATAGTCAACTAAGAATAACTTTTTAAATTCATCAGGTAAGCTGTACTTAAAAGCAAGACTATTGCAGCCATACTTGTTTGGTTGTTGTACGTAGAAATATCTAACCTTATCACCTGAGCCAATCTTTTCATGAATACCATCAAGACCAAATTCTTCTATGAGTTCATTGTAAAAGATAGCTGATTTTACATGGATTGGAGTTCCTTTACCTATAGTAAAGTTATTAGCTTTGATTGCATACTTATCGTAATCTTTGATACCCATAACAAAAGCAACATCTTCGATAGGTAGACTAGAAAACATCTCATAAACCTTTTCGAACAATTCATTTGTCTTGGATTCATTCTGTTCCATAATCATGTTTTCGATGATACCCTTAACGTGAGGCTTGATTGGATCAGGCATTGTTGTACGTACAACTTCAACTCCAGTATACTTAAATGTATTACAAGGATCTCCCTCATCATCTAGCTTATGTAACACATAACGCTTTTTCTGTAAGAAGAGACCTTTATCACAAATGGATTCTCGCTTGAACACAAACCTAGGGTCAATAGTGTTGAGAGACTTTTTAGCCCATACTTCAATATGTTCGTTGAGATAGTCTTCTATGTTTTGTACCAGATCGTATACTTCAGGTTTTACAACTATATTCTTTGTTGCAGGTGAATGTGCTTCCATGAACAAAGGTATATTCATATGCTTCAACAAAGGTGTTATAGTTACATAACTAGAGTCAGTGTCGTTGTATATAATTGGGTCATTTTCTTTAAGATCTTTATCAGTAAGATTAGTATGCTCCTTGATATAGTTCCTTAGAATAACATTACTCTGTTTAATTACTTCTTGACCAGTAAGAGTAATTGAGCGAGCAATATCTCCATCTCCCATTTGAGAGTGTTTGTTACCAAAGTAACCGTAAATACGGTTAATCAAAATCTTTAGGGTTAGCTGATAAATCTTAGCTTGGTTAATTCTAGTAGGTAACTCATCGATCCTTTTTTGTATTTTCTTCTTCTCTTCTTTATCAGTTACATCAGGTAGTTTGTTCTTAAGATCGGTTAGCTCTTTTTTGAGAGAGATCATAAGAGCTTTTTTCTCTTTACGAATGGTGTAGAAATGCTCTGATATTGTTGGAAAGATACCTTTAGGTTCTTGAAAGAATAGTTTTTTAGCTTTAGTAATCGCTATTTTATTCTTTTGAGCCCATTTAATAAAGTTAGGTTTAGTAAATTTATAATCCTCGTTATTAACTGACTTTACATGAACATGAGTATCATCAGTAAAAGTTATAGAACCAAACTTAGTCTCAGGGCTAAGATTGAGAGTAATCATCACTGAAGGATATAGAGAGTTTGCATCAAATGATATAATGTTCTCTTGGAACCCTCTTTGAGGCTCACTTACATAAGCACCTTCATACTTCTCTGTTCTAGTAGCATCTTTAATAAATGTGGGTATAACTCTAGGGTCATCTCCTTTACGTGCTTGAATGATTGCTCTACCATTCACAGTACTAATAGTTCCTAGAGCAGCGTTAAATGGGGTTAGACCGACATATGATAGCATTCGTACCAAATCCAGGAATTGTAACTTTTCATCGAGTTTAGCTAGTAGGGTAACGTCCTGAATATTATAATCAACAAATGTCTTCCAATCCTTTTCTGCTAACGTAGCAAGGTTTGTATTTTTAGTATCTATCTTTCTACCAACCCCTTCATACTCACCAATGGAGTCAAGCTTGTAACTATCTCTTTGACCCATAGAGAAAGTTTTATAGATATCTAGATAGTCAAGCATACTAATACCTTCTACTATGTACTTCACTTGTTCCCGACCAAATGAACCCATGAACTGACGAGCGTATACTGGACGCTTAAGTTCTTCATTCATAGGGGAGATCATATTTCTTACATCCTCACCGAATACATTCTCCAAGCGATTAATAATGTAGGGAATATCGAACGTTTCACTATTCCAACCAGATAGAATATCAGGAGGGTCTTTACGATAGAAGTTGAGGAAGTTCCAAAGTAGATCCTTTTCTGTACTGCAATTAACGTAAGTTACGTTATCTAATTCAGGTTCATACTCTCCTAGACCCCATGAATAGTAATGTTTGTCCAAAGTATCATATACAGTAATAATATTGATAGGGAACTTTGCGTCTTCAGGTCTAGGAAATTCATCAGGGGAATATACCTCGATATCAAAAAACCAATTCTTTAGAGGGAACTTATCGAAGTTCTCATCTTCATTTTTATCCCAATATTGATCAATAAGGAACTGTTGATAAGGAGTTATGTTTTCAAAGATGCGATCAATACCTAGATCCTTAATCTTATCTCTACGTTCTTTATCAGACTTACAGATGATTCTTCTTAGTTTGGTACCATACAAAGAAATAGCAGATTGGAGGCGAGGGTTGTTAGTCTCATAATAAAAATAAGGATGATAGCCTACATCAGTAGTTATGCGAGCTCCATCCTCCGACCAAGTAAACAACCGCATTTTACGTTCATGCGGCATATATGATAAGCCTCTATACATATGATAGAGTATAGAGGCTCTCCTTTATTTTACAACTACATTGTTTAGTTTGTTGATCTTTTCTCTTCTTGGATCTCCGTATGAGTATTTGTATAACTCTTCGTAGAAACCAATATTGTTTTCAAGCCATCTCGTCTCTCCAAAACGTCTAGCTTTTTTACTTTCGGCAATATACTTCTTTTTATCTTTTACCAAGTACTTGATCTGATCGATCAGTTCAGATCCAGTCTTAAATTTATGAAAAGCATTTTCGTAAGTAACCATATCTTGACAGATTGTAGGTAGACCCATACAACACCCTTCAATAAACTTGAGATCACTCTTAGCTCTATTAAAATTATTATCAATTAATGGAGCATACATTAACTGAGGCTTGAGATCGTGAATTTTATAAGGGTAGTTCATTAACCCCTGCCATCCATGATACTCAATTTTACCAGCTTGTACAAGATCTTTTAGTAAAAGAGGAAAACCACCGAAAAATACCCATTGGAAATCATTAACAGTTTTACGAATAACATCATGTACATGATGAAAATCATCTACATGCTTGACCCTAGAGTCTACATCAAAATGAGCTCCAGAACCACAATACAAAATTCTAGGTTTTTTCTTATTATCTTCGTAATTGTTCGAAATTTCTGTTTTGTTATAAAATCTATCCATCCAGAACTTAGGAACGAAATTAGGTATAACAGAAATTTGTTTATGACCAGTTTTATCAGCAAAGTATTCTTTCATGAACTGATTTGTAACAGTCATTTCATCTGCCATTAGCATAATCTCCATTGAAGTTTTACGTATAGTAGGGTCATCAAAAGCACTTCTAAATCTATTATACTCAGGAATATCTTCAATAAAAATAATATCATCAATCTCATATATAATATTCATTTTTTCAGATTGCTTTTCTTGTATATCTTTAATGAAAGACATAAACTTCTTTTGAGACTCTGTAGCTTGTCTTTGAATACGAATAGCTTTAACGTCAGAAAAGAAATTAGGGTCTCCAATCATAACAGTACCACCTGAGATATTAAGAGACTGATTACACCTGAGTATGCTCTCTGGCCAAATCATACGCCAATGGCCACATCCGGAATAATCTGCATAGAAATTCAAAACTCGCGCTAAGTCTTTAGATTGCATTTTAGGTGCAACCTTCTTTTTAGCACTAGAAATCTGATTAGGAGTATTAATTACCGCTTCTACAGTACTAAAAGGTCTTCTTGTAATTGTATTGAAAGGAGACAACATATTAATTATTATAGTTCACCCTACGTGTAATTCCATTAGTTTTTTCTAAATAAATAACTTCTCCAGAGCTTTCCTTCGCAGATTCCTTTCTATGAGAGATAATATAAATACCTTCTTTATATTGATCTACTCGCTCTTTAAGTATAGAAAGTACTAACTCTACCCCCTTTTCGTCAAGGGAAGAATCTAATAGTTCGTCAAACATAACTAAGTTATAGGAAACATCTCCTTGCATGCGTCTGATATCCATAAAGGTAAACAAACACGCTAGATCGATATTTTTTCTCTCTGCTCCAGAGAAGTTAAAATAAGAACATTCTTGACCCTTATCGTTCTTGATCTCTTCTTCAAAGAACTCATTAAACTTACAGACGCAGTTAGCGTCCATCTTATCTAAGTAGTACAAAAGTCTGTTATTAAGAATGTTTAATATCTTTTTAACAATATAAGATTTAACCCCTTCTTCCGATAAAACATACTTTACAAATTCCAATATTTTATTTGATCGGGATAACCTCTCAACATCATTTTCAAGAGTTACAACTTGATTGGAATATCCTTCTATTTGTTTTTCTAACTCAGCAGTATTGTCTGTAGTATTACTAATAGAAGAGATTTCTTTTTCTAGCTCAGAAATCTCTTCTTTGATTTCACCTATAGTTAGTTTGATTCTCTTATTAGATTCTACACCAGCAAGTACATCTTTAAGATACGATTTACATTTATCTTGTTCTGTGATATAAGTATCTTTTCTTTGCTTTAAGTTACTTATTTGTAAATTTATATCCTCGATATCTTGTTGACGATCTTTTATATCATTGTTGATCTTAGTCTTTTCTGCTTCAATATGATCTCTATCATCAGATGATATTTCGTGTAAGCAGACAGGGCATTTAGCTTTATCAGTACCAATTTCACTGAGAGTCTTTTTAAACATTTTAATCTCAGCTTCATATTGCATTCTTTTATGTAAATCAGCTTCGATAGAATTTTCCACTTCCTCGATTTTTACATCAAATGCCTCTTTCTTTTGTTTAATTGTACTTACTAGTTCTAAATTAGGCTCAGTAATTTGACTCTCTAGTAAAGATACCTTTTTACTTTTTTTATCAATATCAGATTTGTATCTTTCTATTCTATTATCGTTTTCTATTTTTTTATCTTCTAATTGTTTAGTAACGATATTTTTATAGTTTATCTGATGGGTAAGCTCTTTACTAGTAGTATCATAATCCTTTATTACATCGTTATGCTCAGTTCTTGCAACCTGTAGCATTTGAGAAAATACTTCTAACTTAAGAATACCCTCAATGAATTTTCTCTTCTCTACTTTCTTTTGAGCCATAAAAGGTAGAGTTGTGTTAAGAGACATAATAACACAATTCTGAAAAAGCTCTTGAGAAGCAGATAGAAGTTCTTTAATTGTATTAGTTGTATTAATTATTGTACTCTCAGTCTTATCTTCGTCATTAATATATAAGAAGCATTTTGTTGGTTTGAGAGTGCGTATAATTTTATAGTTATTAACTACGTTATTTTCTGATATTGAAAAGCCAAGCTCTACGTATGTCCCTTTGTTAGTAATATTGTTAATGATATTACTCTTTGGTATTTCTCTTATGGTCTCCCCGAAGATAGCAAAGTGTATACTATCAGCAATAGTGCTTTTACCTACACCGTTACGACGATCAAGCTTATCTTTATTATTACCAGTAATAACATTGATACCGGTTTTAAAATTTACCTGTACCTCCTCATTACCGATAGATAAAAAGTTTTTAACTTTTATGTAGTTAAAGTTTACGTGCTTCATACAAACTGCTTATAGATCTCAATAGTCTTCTTAATGACTTCTCTTTTATATTCTTCGTCAATTGTATTATCAATATATTCTATAATACATTCTCTAGTATTCAAATCTGACAGCTCGTTTGTGAAAGGAACATTTTCAGGATTAAATTTGTGTAAATAATCTACAGTAAGGTCAACCGGATTATATGAGTTTACTTTTGATACAATACTATCTAGATCTTTTATCCTAATATCATTATCAACATACAGTTTGAGAATAATATTATGCAACCGATCCTTCATTGAAGGTAATTTTTGTATCTCGCTTGTTTTAAGTTTTACATGATTAGGGGAAATATTATTTTCGTAAAACTTATATGAGAGGTCATCAAAATCTAAAATATAAAATCCTTTCTTATCCCCAAGGTCACTATAATCCATTTCAAAGGGATTACCTGCATAAACGATAGTACCATTATCATACTTACGTTCTTCTCTTTTATGAAAGTGACCCGTAAAAACTAAATTAGTTTTATCTAGTAAATCTCTAGAATTAAAACCATGATCACAAACTTTAAAGTTATTGTATTTAAAGTTCTGAATTTCAAAGTGACCGAAAATAATATCTGCTGGCTCTATCTCTCTCATTTCTGTACCCCAAGGGCACATCATTAATTCTCTATTTTTGATTTTTATTTTTTGAGGTACATCAACAACGTTAACATTATTTTTAGAATTAAGAATAGATAGAGAGTTAACTAATGAATTATCTTTGTAATAAGAATCATGATTACCAGTGATCATGGTAATCTTAAAATCTTTAAATGTATCTAAAATTTTATTTGCTGTATGTAAGCATTTTACATTTACTTCATCTCTATAATGAAAAAAGTCTCCACCAAAAATAATCTCATCAATGTTGTTTTCATCTAACTGACTCTTATACCAATTAGACCAGTCAAGAGCTATATTGAGCCACTTGTCACTATTTTGATGTACCCCAAGGTGGAGATCTGTAAAAAATGCTATTTTAGAATTCATTAATCGCTATACTGAGATACACTCTCTTCGTCAGGAAGTCTTACATATACTTTACCATTACCATCTTCACACATAATTTCTTCATAGACGGTTTCTTATATTCATTGATCGTTTGTTTGTATCTCTTTTCTTTTTTAATTCTATTAATAAATGCATGATATGCAATAGTAGTAAAGTATGAGAAAGGATTTGAATGAGATTCAATATTAAACTTCTTGTGTTTCAGAGCTGTAAACATTTTTACAACTGCATCTCCTACCATTTCATCTTTGTATGTGTAGTTAATGAAGTTAGTAGCATAGCTAAGACCAATAGCAATCTTATGTACAGATTCAGCTAATACGTCGTCAAGGTCATCAGTCTTATAATAGGTTTTAATCTGATTATAAAACTCCTTCGGGTTTACATAATACTCCTTCTTTTTACTTTTCGAAGTGGGTTGTTTGCTCATATTTTATATTTTCTGATTTATAAAGTTGTTTACGCTGCTCTACATGTCTTTGTCCGTATATTAAATTGTCAGCAATATCAAAGATTATAAGCTGCTTTTTATCTTTATGCAAGCGGAGTCCGCGACCTATACTTTGAATAATTCGTATTTTCGCTTTACCACCATTTGCAAAAACAATATAATGCAAATTTTTGATATTAATACCTGTTGAGAATATTTTAGAGATAGCAATAACTATAACATTTGTTTCTGTTTCCATTAATTGCTGAATTTTACGTCTCTCCTCGACTTCTACATCTCCACATATAAAGAATACCTTCTTACCTTCACAGTAGTTAGACACATATTCTAAAAGGATCTCCCCATGCTCTATATAGTCTATAAGTATTAGAGTATTATTATCTAATCTCATAGAGAGCTTACTTATAAATGTATTTCTATATGTGTTATTTTTTATAAACTCACCTTCTTGAAGATAAAAACTCACAGGTAGGTTTTTATTATAGATATCTGTTTGTTTGGTTTTGTAATTGAGTTCGAATATGTGAACTCGAGCTGGAGTAACATAATTATCCTTTCTCAACTCATATGCTTTTCTCTCGTATAACTGAGGTCCGATCTTACCAAATATATTCCACTTATCTAGAGGTTCATCAGGTAGGGTTCCAGTAAAACCAAACTTATGCCTAGTTTTTATAGACTTAATAATTTTATTAATTTTATTATCTCTTCTAAGCTTATGAGTTTCATCTACAATGAGAATATCGATATCTTCTAGCCATTTAGTGTTACTCTTCTCACTTTGAAGTATACCTATATTAGCTACAACTATGTTAGTATTAGTATTTAGATCATTTCCACCAGACCATATAGAATGAGTATAGTTAACTTTGTATTCATTAAAATCACTATGAGTTTGATTTACCAGTCCTAGATCTGGAACAATAATCAACCCCTTGAAGAACTTATTAACATTTTGATAATAATATTCTAACAATCCAGCCATTGTAAGGGTTTTACCACCCGCAGTAGCTAATACAATTGTTCCTCTACCCGCATTAATGCATTTATCTACAATTTCTTGTTGATAATCTCTCAACTCAAATTTGAGTTTATAGTCTCTGGTTGGTTTAGGTAGAGATGGGAATAAGACTTTGAATAATTCATTATTAATATCAAAGTCAATTTTCTTTTCTTTACAATATTTTATAATCTCTCCAACTAGACCTACATCACACTTACCTTTTGGTGTTATAGCATAGATACGATCTTTAATAAATCTTGATCTTAATCTTCGTTGAAAGTTAGCAGCTTTATTCTCTACACTGAAATGCTCTCGAACCAGGTTTAATTCTGGTCCGTCTAATTGAGCTTGAGATTCATTATGTAGAGTTAGATATATCATTGAAGCTCTAGTTTCTCTAACTCAATTAAGTTTTTAATATCCCATTGAATATTATTAACTATATTTTGTATTTTTTCTAAGTATTCTAGAATGAGTTCTTCTTCAGCTATCTTATCATCTATAAGAGATAGTTCTGTACTATTTGAAACAGATTTTTCTGCTATAGCGATATTAACCTTAACTGGGGACTCTTCGATATATCTTGTTGTTAGTTCTTTACGTAGTTCTTTTTTCTTAGCTTTTAGTTTGATTAATCTACGTTTATGGTTAATATAACGACCAGCCCATTTGTGTTTTAATGAAGGTAATTTAGATTGATGATCTCCTAGATTAAGTTTATTAAGATTAATCTCAGGTTTTAATTCATTAGTATAATTATCTAATATCTCATCAACGTCCATAAATTTATTATACATATATTGTATAAAATGCAACTACGGTTTTTAGAGATAGTTTTCAATGGGTCTCTACAAACCATTTACGTAAAATATTTAAAATTGCAACTATAGTGATAAATACTTATATGGATTATGATAGCTTGTATAAAGCTTACTTAGTCGAGTTTACAGTAGCAGATGCTGGGCTCGCTGGTGATGCAGATTTTAGTTATAATAGCGATGATACTTATGCTCCTGGAGACGCTAGAACTCCAAAAGTTTTAGGTAGTACTATCACTCGCAAAGATAAAATAAAAAAGAAGCGTAAAAAAAAACTAAACGAAGCTAAGACTATCCACGATTACTTGATTATGCCACCTAGTGGTAAAGATCAAGAAAATATAGTTGATCAAATTGCTCAACTTAAATCTAATCCAGATGAGGTATATAGAGGTATGTCCTCAGCTGAGTATAAAAATTTAAAAAAATATGGCCATGTTGTATCTCGAGGAGCTGGTAACACCCGTAAAGGTATAACAGGTAGTTATGTATCTGATAGTATACAATTAGCTGGTAGATTTGCATTTACAGAATATAAACAAAAGGGCAGAGCATATTTGCTTGTTATAGATAGAGATAAATTACCAGATTTAAATCCTGCTGATGAAGGTAATTATTGGACATCAGATTTACCAGAAGATGCTGTTATAAAAGTATACAACTTGCAAGATCTGGCTAAGTAGTATATATTTTTATGCCAAGTAAAGCTAAGGCTAAAGGTAATGCCTGGGAGAGAGATGTAGCTAAACATTTAAGTGAAATTTTCAATGAAAACTTTATGCGTGTCCCTAATTCTGGTGCTTATACCGGTGGCGCTAATGTTTTTCGCGTTTGT
>Ga0099848_1000936_pt1 | contig 13584 bp, 3 predicted proteins | sample CB_VirMetaG_3_FD_78179 | JGI IMG/M metagenome (GOLD analysis project Ga0099848, IMG submission 78179) | Freshwater to marine saline gradient viral communities from Chesapeake Bay - CB_1508_1S Viral MetaG | ecosystem: Environmental > Aquatic > Marine > Coastal | place: USA: Chesapeake Bay... | reverse complement strand
CGGGAGGATCAGTTCTTTCAAATAATGATTATTATTTTCATGTATTTTATAGTGATGGAAACTTTACTATGTAATAATTAATAAATAAAAGAAGCGAGTAGAACCACTCTTCTTTTATTGAGAGTAGAAAGAAAAAATGGCTACAAGGATTAGATTAAAAAGGTCAACAACAACAGGAAAGCAGCCATTAGTTCTGACTTAAGAACGGCAGAATTGGCTTATAATGTTTATGATGGAATCCTTTACGCAAAAAGAGAAAGACCAGGAATTGGTTCAGATATTGTTCAGATTGGTCTTGGTGTTACAGTTACAAATGTTCTTTATGTGACAAAAGATGGATCAGACACAAACTCAGGAAGAAAACTCGGAGACGCAAAAGCAACAATTGGAGGAGCAGTATCAGCAGCTACCTCAGGAACTGTTATTAGAGTTGCTCCTGGATCTTACATAGAAGATAATCCAATAACCCTACCAGCAAATGTTGCTATACTTGGGGAAGGATTAAGAGAAGTTTCAGTAACTCCTCAAAATTCTTCAACTTTATTTTATGTAAATAATGGAACTTCGGTTTGCAATATTCAATTTACTGGGTCTTCTCCTCATCCAGTTTTTGAATTTCATCCATCATCAAATGTAAATATTGTAAACGCTCCATACATTAAAGATTGCACTAACAGTATAACAAACAGTACTGGTGCTAAACTTGATGGCAATAGAGTTTCTGGTGATTTAAAGAGTATGTACCTCGAATCATATCATCAACATAACCAAAATGGTATTGGGGTATCATTAACTAATGGTGCTTATGCTCATGTTGATTCTATGGTTTCTATATGCAATGATGTTTCTGTTTATGCTGGGTCTGGTTCCTTTTGCAACTTAAAAAATTGTAATACAAGTTTTGGAAATTATGGTTTAATTGCCGATGGAGTAAGCTCTCAGGTATCTGCTGGAACTGTAAGTGTCACTGCTCCTGCAAATACACTTACTGCATTATTAGCAGGTTTAAGTCTTAGACCCTATGATGGATTAGTTTCATATTTTGGAATTTTATATTATAGTGTTGCAAGAATTAACATAACTAATGGTGGAAGCGGTTATGTTAATACTCCAACTGTGACTATATCTGCTCCACAAGCATCTTGGGGAATTAATGCTTCTGCATTAGCAACTGTCCAGAACGGAACAGTGACATCTATTGATGTAGTTTCTGCCGGAATTGGATATACACAACCACCCACAATAGAGATTAGTGCTCCTGACTCTGGGATAAATAGAGCTACTGCAACTGCTACTATGGACCCCTCTTATTATACTGTTGCAAGTGCCACTCCTTTGAGTTTTAATTCAAGTACAGTCACATTTAATGAAACATTTCCAGAAGATATTGTCTTCAATACAAACGTTTATTTGTTTAAACGAAGTAGAATAATAGCAAATGGTCATTCATTTGAATATGTGGGATCTGGAACAAATTTATCTACTGCACTTCCTTCTACTGGTGGTACTCCTATACAAGAGAATGAAGTTGTTATGGAAAATGGTGGATTAGTTGCTTTTTCTAGTATAGACCAATCTGGTATTTTTAGAATAGGAGAAGATTTTGCAATCAATCAAAATACAGGAGCAATAGAAGGAGATGCATTTACAACAAACCTCTTTAATAATGTGACTCCATTAATTTTAGCTTTAGGAGGAGGAGAATAATATGGCATTACCAACTAATATCTTCAAAACTAATGTTGGAGTTGTTGGTTTTTCCCCAGCAACAATATATACTGCCCCAGTTGGATATGTTGGTGTTATATTGTTGGCACAAGTTGCTAATATTGGGACAAGCACTCAGACAATTAATTTCTATCACAGCAGAACAGTTTCCGGTGCTGCTGTAACTACAGAACTTCTTTATGGTTATCCCTTAGAGAATAATGATACCTCAAGTTTACTGTCTGGTAAACTTGCACTTCAATCCGGAGATTCAATTTCTATTTCAGGTAGTAGTGATGCTGATTTAAAATATGTTGTTAGTCTTTTAGAAACATTAAGCAATTAATAAGACATGGCAAAATATAGCAGTGGAAAACAAAGAAACTTAAAAGTTGGTATAACTTCCTTTTCGGAAAATTCCACTGTATTGGAAGTTGTTGGAAATATATCTTTACAGGGTGGATTAATTGATTCCCAAGGTTCTTCTGGAGATGGTTATTTCTTAAAATCCGAGTCCGGAAAGGTTGTATGGACTCCGGTGACTCAAGGAATTCAAGGTAATCAAGGAATACAGGGAATTCAAGGAATCCAAGGTTTATTTGGTGTCCAAGGATATCAAGGAGTTCAGGGTCTTCAGGGAACCTCAGGAGAAGCAGTATTCCAAGGTCTTCAGGGTATTCAGGGAATTCAAGGATTACTTGGAATACAAGGATTGCAGGGACTACAAGGACCATCAGGTGAAGCTGTATTCCAAGGTCTACAGGGTATTCAAGGAATTCAAGGTGTTCAGGGGGATTTTGGTTTCCAAGGTATTCAGGGTCCTTCTGGTTCAGCAACTTTCCAAGGTTTACAGGGTATTCAGGGACTATTTGGTTTTCAGGGATTTCAGGGCATTCAAGGTATTCAAGGACAATCTGGAGAAGCAGTATTTCAAGGTATCCAGGGTATTCAAGGATTATTGGGAAATCAAGGTTTACAGGGAATTCAAGGCATTCAAGGAACTGATGGTGCTGCGGTATTCCAAGGTCTACAGGGACTTCAAGGTATTATAGGCATTCAGGGAACACAAGGGAACCAAGGTATTCAAGGTCTTCAGGGAAATGATGGTGCTTTTGCTGGTCAAGGAATTCAGGGACTGCAGGGAACTCTGGGATTTCAAGGAGCACAAGGCATCCAAGGTATTCAAGGTCCAACTGGAGAAGTATTATTCCAAGGTCTACAGGGTATTCAAGGTATCCAGGGTATTCAAGGATTATTGGGAATTCAAGGTATTCAAGGTCTTCAAGGAAATGATGGTGAAGCAGTATTCCAAGGTCTACAGGGTATTCAAGGTATTCAGGGCATCCAAGGACTATTGGGAATTCAAGGTATTCAGGGTCTTCAGGGAACTGATGGTGCTGCAGTATTCCAAGGTATTCAAGGATGGCAGGGAACTCAAGGAACTCAAGGTCGTCAAGGTATCCAAGGTATCCAAGGTATTCAAGGAACTGATGGTGCTGCGGTATTCCAAGGTCTACAGGGACTTCAAGGTATTCAAGGATGGCAGGGAACTCAAGGACAGCAAGGTATTCAAGGTATTCAAGGACAATCTGGAGAAGCAGTATTCCAAGGTCTACAGGGTATTCAGGGGATTCAAGGAATTCAGGGATACCAGGGAATTCAAGGTATTCAAGGTATTCAAGGTCCAACTGGAGAAGTATTATTCCAAGGTCTACAGGGTATTCAAGGTGTTCAGGGTATCCAAGGACCTCAAGGTCTTCAAGGTATTCAGGGAGAATTTGGATTCCAGGGAAATCAAGGAACCCAAGGTGTTCAGGGTATTACAGGGTCTGAGGGATTCCAAGGAATACAAGGAACTTCAGGTGAAGCAGTATTCCAGGGTCTACAGGGAATTCAAGGCACTCAAGGTTATCAGGGAACACAAGGTCCGCAAGGAACACAAGGTATACAGGGACTTCAAGGTGTTCCTGGAGAATTTGCAGGGCAAGGTATTCAGGGAATTTCTGGAATTAGTGGTTCACAGGGAGTACAGGGATTACAGGGACTTCAGGGAATTCAAGGTACTCAAGGAATTCAGGGACCTCAAGGTCTTCAGGGAAATACTGGAATTCAGGGTGATTTTGGTGTTCAAGGACTTCAGGGAATTCAAGGTGGAGCTGGCACTCAAGGTATAGATGGTTCTCAGGGACTTCAAGGAGAATTTGGACCACAAGGTCCACAAGGAATTCAAGGAATTCAAGGAGTTCAAGGTATTGATGGTGGTCCTGGCCCAATAGGTCCACAAGGAATTCAAGGTCTTCAGGGTACTGCCGGTTTCCAAGGTATTCAAGGAACTCCTGGCCCAATAGCAGGTGATGACAAGCAATTTATATACAATGATAACGGTACTCCCGCTGGTGCTACCAATTTCATATATGATAAAGTAAATCAAAGAGTAGGTTTAGGAACAGATATAACAACAAGTCTATTCACTATTAATGGTGCAATTGAATTCCCAGATACAACAGTAAAAATTGGTTCTGGTGCTGGTCAAAGTGATGATGGGACGACAAATAATAATATTTTCATTGGTTATAGAGCAGGATTTTCAAACGTAACTGGAAACGATAATACTTTCCTAGGAAGATTTGCAGGAGCATCAAATAGCACTGGTTTAAACAATGTTTACATTGGTCAGTCTGCTGCTAGAGATAATACGATTGGAGAAGATAATATTTTAATTGGTAGAGAATCTGGAAGATTTTCTACTGGTAAATATAATATTTTCTTCGGAAGAAGATCGGGATTTGTAAATGTTTCCGATTCTAATATTTTCTTTGGTAGATATTCAGGAAGATACAACACATCCGGAAGAACCAATTTGGCACTTGGTGAGTATTCTGGTTTTGGAAATGTTTCCGGAAGTAAAAACATTTTTATTGGTGCTTTTAGTGGGCAGGGAACTGCTTCATCACAAAAGGTAATTATAGGTATTGGAACAGGGCAAGTTCCTTCCCAAAGATTTGATGCTCCTTATCCAGAGAGAGATAAACAGTTAGCTATCGGATTTAACGAAGGTAATGCAAGTTCTTATTGGTTAATTGGTGATGAAAATCTCAACGTTGGATTTGGAACTACTGTTCCAACTTCAAGATTGACTGTTTATGGTGCAGTTGATGTAAACCAAATTACTTCTATTGGGTCTTCAGTCGCATATACAAGCACTACTAATATAGTTGAATTGCACAAAGTTCTCCCAACTTCAATTTATAGGTCGGTAGAATATACAATACAGATGAGTCAGGATAATAAATACCATACAACAAAAGTTTTAGCAGTACATGATAATACAACTGCTTATTGCTCCGAATACGCTACTATCTTTACTAATGATTACCTTGGCGATTTTAGTTGTAATATAAACTCTGGTTATATTTCACTATCAGTTAAACCAAAGTCAAACTTACTTGCTAAGTACAGTATAAATTATACAGCAACTAAAATTTAAGTAATAAATACATAAAAAGATTAGTAGTAAGCATAGGGGGATAGTGAACCTTGTCTGACCAAAACTTTAGAGTTAAGCGCGGATTAGAAGTAGGAATTGGCGGAACTATAATTACTGCTAATGGAACCAACACTGTCTCGGTCGGCATCGGTACAACAGAACCGACTGCAACATTACACGTAAATGGTGATATTAGAATTGTTGGCAATATGTATGATGCCAACAATTCAATAGGAAAAACTGATTCTGTTTTAATTTCTAGACCAGGAATTGGGGTAAGTTGGTATGAATCTGATGGTTTAATTGGCAGTCAGGGTTTACAGGGTATACAGGGTTTACTTGGATTGCAGGGAACTCAGGGAAGGCAAGGAATTCAAGGTCCTTTAGGAGAACAAGGAATCCAAGGTCCACAGGGAAGACAAGGCATTCAAGGTCCTCAAGGCCCTCAAGGTATTCAAGGACCACAGGGATATCAAGGAATTCAGGGGTTGCAAGGAATTCAGGGATTACAAGGAATTCAAGGAATTCAAGGACAACAAGGTATTCAAGGAACTCAAGGATTGCAAGGTCTTCAGGGATATCAAGGTATCCAGGGAATTAGGGGACCACAGGGAACACAAGGTATTCAGGGAAATGATGGTACTTTAGGTTCTCAAGGAATTCAGGGAACAACTGGTTCCCAAGGAATTCAAGGGTATCAAGGAATACAGGGATATCAAGGTTTACAAGGTCTACAAGGACTTCAAGGTGCTATTGGGCAAGGAATTCAAGGTATTCAGGGATTTGGTGGTATTCAAGGCACTTTTGGACTACAAGGTATTCAGGGCATTCAGGGCATTCAGGGGACTCAAGGTATTCAGGGAACACAAGGCCCACAGGGAACGCAAGGTATTCAGGGTCTCCAAGGAATTCAAGGAACTCAAGGTCTCCAGGGAAGACAAGGTTTGCAAGGTGTTCCAGGAACTTCTATTAGAATTATTGGTTCTGTCTTAGACGTAAATGCGGTATATCCAACTGGTGGACCAAATGACCCCAGTGGTCTTTTAACATATTATTTCCCAACTCCAGAAGTTGGTGATGGTGTAATTGATGAAGCAATTGGAGATTTGTGGTTCTGGAATGGTTCTGTATGGAATGATGTAGGAAACATCAGAGGACCACAGGGAGCGCAAGGCATTCAAGGACAACAAGGTATTCAAGGAATCCAAGGTCCTCAAGGTATCCAAGGAATCCAAGGTATTCAAGGAATACAAGGACCACAAGGTATTCAAGGAACTCAGGGACTGCAAGGAACTCAGGGACTGCAAGGAATCCAAGGAATACAAGGATTGCAGGGACTTCAAGGAACTTCAGGAGAAGCAGTATTCCAAGGTCTACAGGGTATTCAAGGAATTCAGGGTTTTCCTGGTTCTTTTGCAGGGCAAGGTATTCAGGGAATTGTTGGTGGACAAGGAATTCAGGGATATCAAGGTATACAAGGAATTAGAGGATTCTTTGGTTTTCAGGGAACTCAAGGTATTCAAGGAATTTTAGGAAATCAAGGTATCCAAGGAGCTGCAGGTTCAGCAACTTTCCAAGGTATACAGGGTCTTCAGGGCATTCAAGGTCCATTTGGTCCACAAGGAATTCAGGGGGCTCAAGGAACTCAAGGAAGACAAGGAATTCAAGGACAGCAGGGAATTCAAGGAACTGATGGTGCCGCAGTATTCCAGGGTATTCAGGGTATTCAAGGAACACAAGGAAGACAGGGACTCCAGGGAACTCAGGGATTACAGGGTATTCAAGGTATTCAAGGAATACAAGGAATACAAGGTATTCAGGGTCTACAAGGCACTCAAGGACTACAGGGAATTCAAGGATTAAAACAGATACCTGGTGGTTTAATTGGATATGTTCAGTATAAAGATGTCGGTGATACATTTGGTGGAGATTCTGGTCTAACATACAATGCAACTTCCAATACACTAACAGTTGATGGTGATTTCGTTTCAACTGGATATGAATATAAAGGAAGTACAGTAAAAATAGCCACAATATATGCTCTAGGTACAGGTAATAATAACACGGAAAATAGAAAGGTTTATTTAAATTCCTCATTAATTGTTAATACTAACGCTAGGGGATTAACTTTAACAATTATTGGTGCGGGACTAACCCACATTTCAAGTACAAATTATGATACATATGGTTCTACTGCACAGGCAAATAATCTTGGTATTGCGTTAACAAGCGTAACATCTGGTCAGATTGCTGTATTAACAAGTTATGATGCGTGGGAAGGAGCGGTAACAGATAATTTAAGAACTGCTGCCCTTAGGGTTGGTCTATCAAAACTCGGAACATATACATCTGGTGGTTCCAGAAGACCTTATGCTGCAATTTATTATGGTTCTAGTGATTATCCAAATGCAATTCCATTTGATGTTGTTGAAAGATTATCTTCAGATGATGCAGATGCACCAAAAGCAGCGATTCTCGCAAAGGTAGCAACAGACGGAACTAATATCGCCATTGAATCTGCGTCATCAACAAATGCACTCTATAGTCCCAATTCAAATATTGAAGAGCCTGCAGTTCTTGTTTCAAGTGCAAATAATGTTGGAATTGGTTCGGTTATTCCTGGGTACAAACTTGATGTTGACGGAGACATAAACTTTAACGGAATTCTTTATAACAATGGAACTCAATATGTTGCTTCTAGATGGTCTCCAGATGGTCCAGATATCTATAGATTGAGTAGTGTTGGAATACAAACTGCAAATCCACAATTCACTTTAGATGTTTATGGCGATATAAACTTTACAGGAACATTCTATCAAAATGGAGAGCAATTTATTGCATCTCGTTGGACTTTAGGGGAAGGAGATAATGCAACTGGGGAAATCTATAGATTCTCTAACGTTGGAATAGGAACAACCAATCCCGAAGCAAGACTACAAGCTACTTCCCCATCTGCGGGAGTTGCTCAATGGTTAATTAGAACAAATACACTAAACACTGGAAATGATACTGGAATTTATCAAGATTCTGCTAACAATATGCAGTTTGCAGCCCGTGATGGGTCTAGTGTTCTAAGAGCAGTTATAAATTCAAACCAAACTTCATCGAGTTATGTTAATACTACTGGTGGTTTTGGAATAGGAAAAAATAATCCAAAAGGGTCTGCTCTTGATGTTTTTGGAAACATTAGACTTGGTAGGCACAATTTAAACACTGCAACTTGGTCAAATGAAAGTGCAGAAGCAACTATTAATATAACGCTAACAAATCACGGTCTTGAGACTGGGGATACTGTTTATGTTGATTTCACTTCAGGGACTGGAGCAACTGATGGGTACTATAGAGCAACAGTAACTGGAACAAATACTTTCCAAGTCACCAACCCAACTATAATTAACACATTCAATACGAATGTCACTTGTATTGTATACCCAGAAAATCAAATTAGATTCTCAAGTCAATTTGGTGATGGGTCTAATACTTATGACCATACAATAATTTCAGAAAGATTGTATGGTGCATCAGATAAATCTGAACTATTACTTTATAAGGGCAATGATGGAGGAACATCCATCCAAGACAATATTAGATTAGCTGCTTCTGGAGACATTTATTTACACGCAGGAACAGGAACTGGAACCTACTCCTCATTTACTCAGTCTCACGGGAACACTATAAACTCATCATCAGTTGCAATTACTGCAAATGGATTTGTAGGTATTAATAAAACAGTACCAGGAGAAAGACTAGATGTTTCTGGAAATATTCGTTCTTCTTCTCAATTAATTTCTACCGTTTCAACGGGAACCGCACCTTTAGTAGTTTCTTCCACAACTGTAGTTTCCAATCTCAATGCAGATTTACTTGATGGATTGGACCAATCTCAATTCTTAAGGTCCGATGCTAATGATAGTGCTTCCGGAGTTATTGATTTCTTAGGTGGTTCTAGTGCAACTCCAGCAATTAGAATTCGTTCTGGGGGAAGTAATTGGTCTGAAGGACTTGCAGTTCATCCTTCCGCAGATAATGGTTTTGCACTTGCATTCTTTAGAACAAGTGCAACATTAACGACTAATACAAATACCTGGGCAATTGGTAATTTAGGTACAAATAGTACAAACAATTTTGGACTACTTCGTAATGGATTGACAGGTAGCGTTGCTCTTAGAGCAGACGCTGTTTTTGATGTAACACAAGCGGGAATATTCAGATTTGGATTTACTCCAACTGTTGGTTCCAATGAAATTTATCACCAAGGAAATGATGGCCCTGGAAGTGGATTAAATGCAGATTTACTTGATGATTTACACGCATCATCTTTTGTAAGAACGGATGCATCCAGCACAATTATAAATCCATACACCTTATCATTTGGTAGTTCAACTCGCCAAATGCTAAATCTTTGGAGCACATCATATGGTTTAGGGGTGCAGAGCAGCACATTATATTTTAGGTCTGATTCTAGGTTCTCGTGGCACCGTGGCGGAACTCATAGCGATACCGAGAACGCTGCAGGAACTGGTGGATCTGTCGCAATGACCTTAGATGGGTCCAGTAATCTTAGTGTAACTGGATCAGTATATGCCCAATCATTCATTGATAGCAATAATAATTCATTCTTAGTAAATCCAAATTCTTCATCAAGATTGAGTGATGCACACATCAGTACTGCGACCTTTGGGGCAAGAGTCAATAGTGCAAATTTTGGAGGAAATCTTACTGGATTATCCGGTGTAAGTCAGGTTCTTGAGGTTAGAGCAAGTGGTGTGATACCACTAATGACATGGCATTACGAAGGTGTTGCCACAAGACATATTGGATTAGATTCCAATGGATTCTTGCAAGTTTACAACCCCAATGAGGCAGGTGGTTCTGTTTTACAGGCAAATACAAGTTTGAGAGCACCAAACTTTATTGATAGTAATAATACCAATTTCAATGTTGACCCTTCTGGAACTTCAAATCTTAGCACTGCAAATTTTGCAGGAAAAGTGACCATTACTGGAAGAACTCAAGATGGTGCAGGAACATATAACTATATTACTTCAACTGATGCATTTAATGATTTATTTGACAATGTTGCATTAGAATTGGTAAGTGGAAATGATGCACCTGTCACCATTTACTTTAGATCTGGAGTAAATGCACCAAGTGATTTTGCTTATATTGCATATGACCCAGATTGGGATAATACTGGAGAGAATGGTGCTCTCATTTTAGGTTCAGAAAACGATGGACTAGGTTCTTCTGACTTTGTTTATGTGAGGTCAAGATTGTATGTCAATAGTGATAATTATAGTACAGATAATACTACAATAGCATCATTTGCTTATCAGGGAACAACGTATTCAAATTTAACTACATCACATCTCTCTCATAGTGTAGAGATGAAAGCACCAATATTCCGCGATTCTGATGACTCACCTAATTATTATGTCAAACCATCATCAACATCAAGAATTAGAAAAACAAACCTAATTGCTTCTGGATCTGCTTGGGATGATGGATTGAACCTATATTCTCCCGATCTTTCAAATAGATGGAATTTCTTAGTAGACAATGGTTCGTCTGACCATTTAAGAATAGCATTTAACAATACAGAAAGATTTAGAATTCAAACTGGTGGACAGACGATTGCTTTCGTTGATATGAGGTCTCCAAGATTCTATGACCAAAACAATACTAATTTTTATGGAGATTTTGCTAGTACTTCTGTTGTTAATACTATAAGTGCCACAGGTAATATAAGTGCTAATGGAACAATAACTGCAACTGGTGGTTTGTTTGCAAGTGCTTTATCCAGAATTACTAAAAATGCTCACGCTGCTGGGGCAGACGCTTATCATTTAGAATTGTATTCACCCAACACTGGATCTGCTTCTAATGAGGTTTCACTTCGTTTCCACCAAGGTTCTCAGTATTATGGACAAATTAGATACAATAATACTGGTTTTAGATTCACTACAGGAAATACAAGTTCAACAGTAGCAGTTGCAGCGAACTCTTTAACTTTAGATAATGCCTTAACTACATTAAATTACAATACAGGTGGTCTCAGAGTTACTGCCAATGGAACTGCATCAACTGGAGCAGCGATAGCAATTCAACAAGCTACTTCCGAAGGATGGACTGCTATTTTTGCTGATTTTGAACCCTATACTGGTTGGGGATTATATCATGACAACGGAAATAACTACTTCTCATTTACATCAGAGGTATCTACAGGACAAATTCGTTCATTTACAGTTCCAAGCAGATCTTCTGGAAATAGAACAGCATATGAGAAGTTTAGAATCGACCAAAATAATGGCGATTTTATTACTGGTAGAGATGGTTATGCTCAAACATCATTTAGAGCACCAATCTTCTATGACAATGATAACACTGCTTATTATGGAAATTTTGCTGGAACTTCAAGATTTAATACAACAGAGCACTATCAGGGAGGAATAGGATACTTCTATAGCAGTTCAAATAATATTAGGGGATATATTCAAGCGACAGAAACTGACGATGCTCACTTTATTATTGCAACCAGTGGTGGTGAGGATATTTCTTTCCGTGATGGTGGTGTTGGCGGTACGTGGAATATGATTATTCGTGGTGATGGCGATGTTCTTACAGAAAGATACAGTTATGCACAAAGATTCTATGATAGAAATAATAGTAATTATTACTTAGACCCAGCATCAACATCTAGAACTAATTATCATAAGATAGTTAATCTTTTTGATGATGCAACTAGAAGATTCACAAGCCCCAATGGTGGAGTTTACAACACAACAACTGCAACTATAACTGGAGCAATTCGAATTCGCCTTCCAGCAAATAGAAGAAATTCTTCTACAATGCTTCGTTTTACTGTTAAAGTGTATGAATATAGCACTGGTAGAAGCTCTGAGTTCCAAATTGGCGGATATAATTATAGTGGTGGAAATTGGTTTAATATCTTTGCAACACAACTAACTGATGAAGGTAGAACAGCATTTACTGTAAGATTTGGCGATGATGGAAGCAGAGATTGGGTGACTATTGGTGAGACCAATACTTCTTGGGCATATCCACAAGTTTATATTACAGACGTTCAAACTGGTTATAGTGGATTTAGTGAAAACTGGGGAAGTGATTGGGCGATTGATTTCGTAACATCTGTACCAACTGGTCTAGAACAAACTAGATCTGCATCTTTGATTAAAACTTCAAACAACTCTCCAAATTGGACAACTACAGAGTACGCTACAATTTATTATGACGCCAATGATATAAATTATTACTTAGATCCAAATTCAACTTCAGACCAAGCATTAAGAATTCGTGGTGGAGCACTTCATGGTCCAAACCCAACTTGGGGCAAATATCTTCTTGTTGGAGGAGATGGAAGAAACAATAGAACCAATGATACAAATGTAGCTTCTGTTTGTACAACAAATGGAAATCTTCATATTGATGCTGCCAGTGGTTATGACACATTCATTAATTTTTATGATGGGAATAATGTTTATTTTGGAAATGGCAATAATAGTAATGTTGCTAGAGTTGATAGTAGCGGTTATATGTATTCTCCAAGATTTGTGGATTGGAATAATAATGCATATTACTTAGACCCAGCATCAACATCAAACCTCAGCAACGTTGATGTTCAAGGAACTTTAAATGTTCGTACTGCTTTAGACCTTGCCGATAATGATGTCTTAAGACTTGGATCTAGTGATGATTGGGAGTTCTTCCATGATGGTTCTAATAATTATATGGATCTCAATGTTGGAAACCTTTACATTAGAGATAATACAACTACAAGATTTACTTTTGAAAGAACCACTGGATACCTAAGAGCGGCTAGATTCTATGATAGTAATAATAGTGCTTATTACTTAGACCCAGCAGACGGTACAACCTCGGCAAACTTGAATGGTGATGTTTATATTGCAAATGGAAAATTAAGAGTTCATAGAGGAAGTGATTCCTTCACAACATACTATGAAGATGATAGTACTGCAAATGGAAGAGCACAAGTAATCATTGAGAGTAGCTACTCTGATTTGATTATTATGTCTAAAGAAGCAAACGCAAATAGACATGGTTCGACAATTACTTTAGCGACTCAATCAACATCAAATAATAATTACGCCAAATGGGTCATTGGTCAAGGACAATATCAAGAAGGAGCAAATCAATTAGCATTTGCTTATGGCACAAATCAAACTAATCCTCATTCCATATTGGGCACTGATAATGCAAATTATGATTTCTTAATTGAGGATGGGGGAATTACTTATTCATCAGGTTCCAGCAGAGCACCAATCTTTGCTGATTCTAATGATACCTCACACTTTATCAATCCTTCTGATGGTGGATTTTACATTACTTCTGGATCCAGTCAAAGAGTTACT
>Ga0099848_1000933_pt1 | contig 13597 bp, 6 predicted proteins | sample CB_VirMetaG_3_FD_78179 | JGI IMG/M metagenome (GOLD analysis project Ga0099848, IMG submission 78179) | Freshwater to marine saline gradient viral communities from Chesapeake Bay - CB_1508_1S Viral MetaG | ecosystem: Environmental > Aquatic > Marine > Coastal | place: USA: Chesapeake Bay... | reverse complement strand
CAGTAGATCCACTAGAACCACTCGTCCCAGAGCTGCCACTCGTTCCTGTAGATCCACTGCTTCCAGTAGATCCACTACTGCCACTCGCTCCATCGGCTCCACTCGTTCCAGAACTACCACTTGTTCCTGTAGACCCGCTGCTTCCAGTAGATCCACTGCTGCCACTCGTTCCAGAATTACCGCTCGTCCCAGAGCTACCGCTCGTTCCTGTAGACCCGCTGCTGCCACTCGCTCCATCGGCTCCACTCGTTCCAGAACTACCGCTCGTTCCAGAAGAGCCGCTAGCGCCGCCTACCTGCCTTCTTATGATACCGCCTTCTAAAACTAAGAAATAATCTTCAGCACTAACTACGGGTTCCGGTAAATATCCAGCTTTAAATCTTAATTCATCATTTCCATCATAATATAATGTACTTGTAGTTAATGTGTCTGCATCACTAAATACAGGTATATAATTAGCAATACCAGAGCCATCTATGACGTATTTATTAGGAAATACATTATTAACGGCGTTTTGTATTTGACCAGAAGTAAAAAGAAGCGTATCTGAAAAATCAGATGCGGAACCGTCTTGATACGACGCGCGAACTTTTATTTCATAATTTTTATTTGGCTTTATAGGAAATTTAACTCGCGGTTCAAATTCCGAAAGGATAAAATCGGCGTCACCAGTTATTCTTTTGGCAAATAAAATACCTGTTTCATAATTACTAAGATTTACAGAATAACCGCCAGCGCCCGCACTGCCAACGCTTCCAGCTGTAGTTGCCGTTCCCGCGCCATATCTAGCGCCAGTATAAGTACCTGTATAAATTGAACCTGTGTATTGACCTCCATAAGGCAATATTTGAAAACTATCAGTTCCGCTTTCGTAAGAATAAACAAAGTATAATTCTGGATAATCTAATACCCCAGACGGAATTCGGACTTCACTGACATACTTCAACCTTGTTTGTGTAGGGTAAAAATCTAATGGCAAAGAATAATAATTATCAATAAACAAAGTATGATCTGCCCACCTTATTCCAGATTCTCCATACTTAGTAAATACTGGCTGGTTGCCAGAATAATAACTAGAAGTATTTAGATTTCTAATTATTCCAGTTCCAGTTCCATAGGCAATATAACTTACAGACTCAACGGTCGGATTATTCGAGGTAAAAATATAGTTAGCATTTTCTGCTCCGTCTTCATAAACATAGGTTTCAAAAGATAACGCATTTATTGTTTTTATCGAATCCCATTTTACAACGGCCTGCGTATCTAAAGTTTTATCAAATACATTTTGATCACAAGATATAAATCCAGTAATATTATCTATCCTCAAAGGAACTTCAGAAGTATTATAGTATGAAGTTTTTATTCCCGAAGTTAAAAAATATGCGCCAGTATTAAAATAATCATAAGGTATTAAAACAAGATTGAATGGCAAAGAAATATCAGAATACGCGCTTCCAGAAATTGGTATATCAACTTCGAAATACTGTTTACGTCTATTATTTGTGTAATTAAAATTTTGACTCGAATAAGCTCCGGTTGAAGGATTAAAATCTAAACCCGCCTCAATTGGTACAACATCATAATTTTTAACGGCATATGCGGCTATAGTTTGCGCATATGAATAATTATTTAATAACGGAGATACCCTCAATGGATTTGAATTTATGGCTTCAAAACCAGTTATTTCAACCTGTGGATAGTTTAATAAAGCTCTATAAACATCGGTATTCCCAGCTTTATCAAAAGAAGTAAAATCCAAGAAAAAATTTCTTACAGAATTTAAATTTGCCCTTCCAGTATACTCACTTATAATATCAGATAAATAATCAGAATTTATAGAAAAAAAAGTTTTAGAACTAGAGTTAACTCTGGATATATATTTTCTACCGGTTGTATATAAATCTACATTTATACCAGAAAAAGCTTCTGAAAATATGCTGCCATCACTAATTACTTGGTTCGTGGTGGGATCTATAATAGATAATGAGAAGTCCATGCCTTTTTGAACAATAGTTCCATAAGCTAATTTAGAATCAAATGGCAGGCCATAATTTTGCGGCGAAACTCTCTTTTGAAAAGAGCTGAAAGAATTTAAATTACTTATGTCCAGAGAACTTATCTCGAATTTTCCATAAGCAGTATTGGATCTACCTGTTACAATTGGCATACTCTATATTACACTCTTATAAATTTATCTTCTTTATTAAATAAATAAATCCTTATTCCAGAAACAGAAGACACTACTCTAGAAACAGAAGAAGGAAACGACCCTAAAAATATTCTTTTATTCGATATATCAGAAGCTCTAACAGAAAACTTGATCGAAGCGTTTTTCATTGAAACCTTACACAAAAACCCGCCGCCTTCGTCAAAAACATCCTTTATTTTCTTGTAATAATCGTCGCTAGTAGACTGAGAACTTATGTAATTATAAATTTTCTCAAAATCTAAATTCAAAACAGCATAGCTGTCTACCTGATCTATCGAAAGAGACGACCTTTCCTCTGAAAAAGAATAATCAAAATAAGAAGAAGATAAGTTGTTTATAGAAGTCTTAGAAACACTAAAATAAGAATCTTCTTCAGGTATTCCAGTTAAATCTATTTCTTCAATAGAGCTGTAAGTCGAAAATGAGATTGTTTTATCCTTTTCTTTCAACTCTTTATCAAAAAAACCTTCATCCAATTTGGAATACTTATCTAAATCATGCTTTAAACAAAAGACAGAATACTCATTCACATCTTGTTCGGCTATAGAAACAATCTTATAAAGGTTCTCAGAATCTGACGCGTTAATATCTTGAATAATAAAAGGAGAAGTAGAAACTATTTTATTAAACAGTGAAAAATTATAATCAGTAGAAATATACACGCGATTAGAATTGTTTTCGATTCTTTCAATTCTTAATTCAACGGTTTCATCAACATCAAAATCTGAAATTTGGCTTGAATTTGTTATTTCATTTAACTGCAGCTTGTCTTTCGAGCATAAAAATTTAATCTTTTGGTTAATTAAATTCAAATTTATCGACCTATCTACAACAACATAACCTTCGTCGTAGTTAACCGATAAAACCCTGCCCTGCAAGGTGCTGTCATTTTTGTAAATGTCTTCTATCTTTATGATGTCTCCAGGTTTCAAAACTAAACCCTGCAAATCAGTAACAAATGAAATAGATTCATTTTCAAATCTATTAGTCATCAAAAGCCATTCAGCGGCCCTTCTAGCTTGAGAGCGAGAAGTTATACCAAAACCCAAAATCTCCTTCATAACAACGCCATAATTCCTAATTAATTCTGAATCTTCTACTATCTCTACTTCTTCAATAAAATTCTGAAACCGATCTTTGTATAAAATTTTTGCTACTGTATAAGTTCCATCTATGCTTCCAGAAGAATAAGAAAACATTCCGTCCTTGACATTTGTATTATTAAAGAAATAAGAAACAGGTTTATTGACATCAATAGTAGAAGTAATTGTATTATTTTTATAATAAACTAGTCCCCTGAAAACAGAAGCTAAGTCGTTTAAAAGTTTTAAGCATTCAGTTTCATTATCTATTAATACGTTTATAGAAAATCTATTCTCTAGCGCATCTCTATAATTTAAAATTCTAGCTTTGCATTTCCCTGATATTATTTTTCCATTAAAATAATCAGAAAAAACAGGCTTATCTATTGAAGAATTGATAAAGAAAGAATAAACAGGATTATTGAGGTAAGATTTATAAAAATTTAAAATAAAATCTTTAGCACCAGATTCAGTGTTCACAGAAGACTTCTGTACTGCCCTGCTCAAAGAGGCGGAATCTACAATTTCGCTATCGTCAAATTTTATTGCATCCGAAAAGGCTTGCAAAACACTTCCTGTAGGATCTTGTTCAAAAGCTTTTCTTGGGCCAAAATCATTCACCAAAGTGATTCTAAATTCTGAGCCTTCGCCTTCTTCAGTTAAAATGAAAAGTTGGTTATCATCTCTGTAGCCTTCTTCAATTTTCCAAATTATCTTTTTATAATTCTCTTCTAAATAATTTCCCCCATCATCCTGCAAATCGTATAAAAAAATAATTGAATTTTGATAACCCCCATTTTTTTGAGTATATGCGCCGCCATCTATAACTGGAGGATACATTTGCTTCATATCCTCTAAGGTTCTCGCTTCAACAGAACCAAAAGAACTTTGGTTTTTAGAAATGTAAATATAGTTAGAATTAGTAAAATCTGTAACAAAAGTATCCTCGAAATATTTATGAGGATTAGAAGTCTTAACGAGTTCGTCACAATACTTTGCTATTTTATATAACTCCCATTTATTTAAGTCCTTTTCTATTATGTTTCCGTTTCCTATTCCATATCTTGGATTTGTGCATATATCATAAAAAATCCAAGCCGGATTATCCGTCCACCTTAAAAAGCTATCAAATTTTCCATCCCAGTTTCCCGAATATTCCTTAGATTCAGAATCGTAATTATTTGGAACTTTTATTTTTAATAGCTTTAAATCAAATGTTCTGTTTGGATCTTGGCTAAAATGCCTAGAAGAAACAGAGGATTTAACTATTGCTGTGTAAGGGTAAGAAAAAAATCCCTTCTCTTTAATACATTCGACTATGGAGGATATGGAAAAGCTTTTTACTACATTGCCAGTAGTTGGCGAAATTTTTTGAGTAAGCGGATAAATTTTTACATAATAAGAATTTTTAGATTTAGAATTTAAGTTAATCTTAAGCGGAACTTCGAATAAATAACTTCCTTTAGTTATTAGGCGTAAATTTGATACACAATAAAATCTTCTGCTAGAATTATCTTCGCTTAATTCTACAACAAATTGCAGCGTGGCTCGCCGGGTGCCGCCACCGTCTAGAGAGTATAAAGAGTCAATTTTTAATTGGACTTTTAAATAATTGCAGTACTTATTTTTTATTTTGTGAGTGAACGGATTACAATTTAATTTTGCCTCTTCGAACTGCGTTACCGCATAGCTATTCCCACCTAAGCTTTCAATAGCTGACACAAAATTAGTTTCAAAAGTTAAATTTTCTCCACCAATATCCATGCTTGTGCAGGAACCATCGTAATCAACGCCAATACAATAAAAACCATTATCAAGATTACCAATCTGAAATTCTAAATCATTTAAAAATATATTTTGGTTATACCTAAATACGGTAGATGGAAATTCCTTTGAATTTGAATTACTCTCTTCTCCATAAGAAATATTAAAACCAATTGAAGTAAAATTAAATTTATTCAGTTTTGTATCTAAAGCCGGAACATCATTAAAGAAAATACCTTTTGCTAAAATAATATCACTAACGTTTTCAGAATAAACATACTTTAATAAATTTCCACCGTTATCAACTAATCCCTCGATTGGGCCCTCGCAAATCAAATCTGTAGCATAGAATTCTTCGTCAGATTCGCCCTTATCATTACTTATTTTCGCCTTAAATCTAACGGCAATTGGATCTAATTCTTGTACGAAAAAATTATCTAAAGCCATATTAAATTTTTCTATAAAGATTTTTTAAATCAGCGTCGTAATTAATATAGTTAACTGAAGTGTTATTGGCGACAACAGCGCTTCCAATTCTAAGCCGCCCATATCCAACAGGAATTACTATATTTCTATTTAAAACATTTCTTATGCCGCCTAAAATTGTAGAATTTGTGGCAACATCTTCTGGGGCTTTTGGGCTTAAAAATTTTGCAATTAAAATTGCAGCTACTATTAAAACAATGCCGATAATGATAGCTCCAATAAAACCGCCTTGTATAACAGGAAGTATCTCTACCTTATTTCCGCTTTTTAATATTTTGCTATTTAATAAGTGACCAGGCATAATTTTTCCGTTTATTAATACAATAAAATGACTAACGAATTCCACAACATTAGTAAAACAAGACGAAGTTCTATGCGTATTAGCTTCAATAGCGTTGAATATTTCATAAACAGATTCAACCTCCAAACGCCACTCAGGACCAAATTTTTTACCGAGTATACCTCTTAATGTTATGTCTATCATAAGTCGCTAAAATAAAACTCATCATATTTTACACTATATAATAGCATTTTTAATTGAAAATAAAACTGATTTTCTAAATCCCATTTAGAAAACCCCTTCTCCTCGCAGATTTTGGGGTGACTATGAAATAAAATTACGTCATCTCCCCAGATATAATGGTTTGGAGAAATTAAAAAATAATGATAAGGATCTGGATGAATATTTTCGCACTCAATAAAATTTTGGTTCTCAACTATAAAACCACAAACTTCTTTTTCAGAAGCTATAGATTTTTTTTTTAATTCATAAATCAAATCTTTATGAATTTGGCAGTTTGTAATCATAAGTAATAGTTCCAGGAAAACCGCCGAACGGAATAGGTATGTCGCCCTTAAATCTAATAAAACATCCATTTAGCGTTTTTGAGCACTTATCTTCTATCCAAATTTCATTAAACTTTAAAGGATGTAAATTTTTCGCCCCCTGCTCCGCTACGCAAACAAAAAATCTAGATGGCAAGTCAGAAGTTTTCTGTATCACAGATTCAGAGAAATCAAAATCTATTTGAGGGTCTAGCTTAACAAAATCGCCTCTTGCATATTGAGTTTGCTCATTATAATCTCCTTTATACACTAAATTATATATGCCGTAATTTTCAAAACTTTGCTGAAAAGCTTGCTGATTAGCCAAAAAAAGTTTATCGTTTTCGTCGGCCATCGGAATACCCAAATTACCATCTTCCCAACCTGCGAAAAAAGCCGAACTGCTTTTATATTCTGGACCGACTACAACATTATCAATTGGAGTGGCATATTTACCCGCTAAATAAGTGTGAACAGACTGAATCTGTTGTTGTGTCAATACGCCTTTAAAAACTATTAATTCATATAAAACACATTCACTTGTTTGACTGGGATATTGATTTATACCTAAACTTCTAAAATAATTTCTATTAGCAGTCCCTCTTTTTATAAGATTTCCATATTTATAAAAAAGGGTTTCATTTGTGTCAACAGAAGACGTTAAAGAATACACTAATAATTTATCGTAATTCAGTTTAACTGTTGTTGATGTTGGTCCATGCCACCTACCATTTCCTTCAATATAGACCCTATCTAAATACCCTAAATCACTGCCCATAACCCAATCATCACTACTAAATGCATTTAAATTGGAAGACAAGACTTTCCATCCGCTATCAAAAATTAATTTTTGAACATGCTCATATACACAAAAAACAGTATATTTTTCCTTTGTCGAAGGAAGACTTGGATTAAAGTCGTAATATGTAGTACTGCCAGGATTAACTATATCTAACTTAGCCCAATTATACTGGCCAAACGTTTTTGTTATGTGCGAAAAAAATATTCCTGTTTGATTATTGACTCTTCCAGTATTTATATATTCTAGCGGAGCCCTAGTTCTATATCCAGAAATAGAATTTCCTTCGACTGTTAAATTTATTTCAGGAAGAGGCGTTATATCGGTAGTGTTAATATCATTTGCTTCGTTTGCCCAGTTAAGCAACCTTCTCGCTTTTAATTGTCTGATTGAACCATCCGCATTCTTGTTGCCGGTCATAAGCAGTTCCGCACCAAAAGTTTGTCCATTTCCAGGCTTTATCCAAACTAAGCAATTACCATCTAAAGCTGGAAACTCCGAAACTATTTGCTCTAATGAATTATAAGCATAACGAGCCACCTCAATACTCGGTCCATCATAGCCGAGTATTTTACCGTAATTGCATCCTGAACCTCTGTAGTGCCAAGTGCAAAAATCGCTGTATACTTTTCTTGTGGGAGCGGTCAAACCATCAATATCTAAAATATTAGACAAAGCAAATTCTACTTTTTCTTTATTTTCTGTATTTTTTTTGTTTATAATGAAGGTGTCTACGCTTATAAAATCTCTAAAAGATTGTGCCCCCAAAAGACTCTTGTAAGCTCCTCCAAAATTTTCATAATCTAAATCCTTAGAATAAATTTTTTTTCTATAAAGTCTTTTTCCTAAAAGGTCAGACCTGTCTTTAATAAAATTGCTGATAAAATTATTGATATTAGAAACCGTAAAAGTTGGGCGACTCTGCTTTCCGTCTGAATTGTACTCTAAGTTAGACAATTCGCACGGAATATATAAATAAACTTTGCCTTTAAAAACGATATCTCTATTTAGATTTTTAGAGCCGTGAAAATAAAAATAACCCTCGAAATCGTCTAATTTAATTTCAAAAAGATCTATTATCTGCGAATTCTGTAGTAAAAATAAATTTGATGACATACTAAGTAATAGAATTAGAATATAAATTTAAATATGGATGAGATAGCGGACTTGGAAACCCAAGAGACGTATTAACTGAATTTTCTACTCCAGCTATTTTAAAATCCGTTGCGCTCTTAAGTAATATCGGAGATAAGCTATAAGCTAAATATTCCACAATATTTTTAGAAACTGAATCTCTTTTGGACGCAGTTGATTCTTCTCCATATATATAGTCAAATAAAAATAATCTAGTTTTGTTAGTTGACTCTGTAGTAGAGTTATTTAAATGTAAATAATAATCCGCTCTACCATTGACGGGTAAACTATCAAGATTCACTGCCATCTCTGTTTCGGAAGTTTTTAAGCCATTTATAAACGTTTCGTTCTTAAGAAAGTATCTATTAGTTAATTCAATACTTTGTTCCCGTAAATTGCTTTGATTAAGAAAAAGCTCTTGCACATTCCGGGAATTAACAGTACCGTGGACTTGGACAAAAAATAAACTAAAAGCTTTTAAATCAACGCTGCTGCCGCCTTCATCCAAAACAAAATCAACGGCAACATCGGGAGAAGTCATATTTCCAAGATCGCATATATTAAAATTTTTAAAAGAATATCTTCTAGAAATTGTTACTGGAGAATCTATATTAGAGGTATAGATACCTATTGGCGCGCCAACTCCCCAAGAATAATATTTCCCCTCGTTAAATGAAGTTGTGTTCTGATTGTAAAGAGTAGAATCAGGATTCAATTCTCTCCATAAATCAGCATAATTAACAAAAGTATATGTGGCCGTTCGCCTTGCCGAAGTTTCATATTGAATCTGATCTAAAATCGTCGGATAATTCAACGTGGAACCGCAAAAAGTAGAATAAAAATTAGAATTAACCTCTTTAAAATTAACAGGGTAAACAGAAGAGGCATCTTCAAAATAAGAACCTCCATCAACATGCACAAAGCTATGAATTTTACCAGCATTACCCAGCATTGCTTTATAAGTATTTAATTTATCGTTATTGTTTAAATCATTTTTGGCTAAAGCAAAAACTAAAATTGTATAACTAGGCCTTGAAGAAACGGGAAGCTCAACCGAAGCGCTGCTAATTTTATTTTCGTTTTCAGCGCCAGAACTTAATAATTCATAAAATTTCTTTCCATATGCTTCTCTAACCACCAAAATATTACTAGTGGAAGACAAAGAAAAAGAGTTTATAATTCCATCTCTCGAAGCCCAAGAATCAGTTGCGGTGCCAGCGCTATCCGTTATGTCTTCAGAAGTAAAACGAAAATAAATATTATTAGAAAAATTACTGTTTCTAGGTTTAAAGCCCAAATAAACATCTGGATAAAAATTTCCACCAGCTGGTCGCCCCAAGGTTGCGCCGTCAAAACCAGCTAAACCTTGTGGGGTTTCGTCACCCTCTATAACAAAAGCAGTAGAAAGAATATCCGAAGTTCTTAAGTTCAAGCTGTCCAATAAATTTATTTCCCTACCTGGAACTAGCTCTAAATCTGATATATCTGATGTATCGGTTATGGCTAATCCGGCGCCACCACCGAGACCAGCATAAAAAATTGAATCTACATCTTTCTGAATATAATAATTAAATTTTCTAAGCGTATCAGTTGAATCGGTATAGTTCAAATTATCAAAATTAAAAATTGGTCCGCCATCTCCAGCATTACTTACAGAACCATCAGAATTAAACTGAACTCCAAATCCCCCAGCAGATAAAACTTTCATGTTTTCAAATTCCAACTGCATAGCAAAAACATTTCCATCTCCAACGTTAAATCTTAATGCTTGTTTAGGTGTCAAATTAATTGCGCCAAATTCATTTGTAGTCGCCGCCAAAACTCCAAAATCTCTAGTCAACGGAGAAAATTTTACAGTTATACCTGAATAAGCCGAAAAATCATAAGAGCCATTAGCGCTAACTATAAAATCAGCTAAATCAAAATCAGTAGTATAATCAGTTTTATATTCCAGCTCTAATATTTGCTTTGTATAATTTAAGTTTTCTCCAGGATTAGGATGAAGCCCACTATATGTTGCATCGTCAAAATAATTAGGTGCGGTTTTCCAAAATCCCGTAGCGTAAGTAAAGCCTCCAATTCCGCCTTCATTAATTGCTGCTATACGAGAATAATAATCAGAAGATAAAGATAAATTGCCAATTTGAAAAGAAAAGCTTTCGCCAAAAAAACCGCTATAATCCCCATAGTTTGGTAAAAAGATTTGATTATTTCTTACGACTGGAAGGTAATACGCCTGATACGAACTGAAATTGCTATAGTTAGATAAGTCTAACCTAAATCCAGTTATATAAGAATAACCATCAATACACAACCAATTAAATTTTATATTATATCCATTATCGGCGTCGTAATCTTTCAAGCCATAAAATCTGCCAACATTATTCGGGGTTTCAAATGTTATAACTCTCTGTCCTGTAACATCAATAGTTATAGCCTCGTCCGAATCTCCTAATATAGAATTAGAATAAATTGACAAAACCGCCGTTTCTATACCCGTTGATTCATTGCCTGCTGTAAATGTAGAAAAAGGTCGATGCATCAAATAAAAAAATCCTGTTTCGGCTGGATTCAAAAACAAATCGACGCTATTAGTATTTATATCAAAATACTTACTATCTTTAGAAACATATAAAGTATCATATAATAAACCATCTACAGCGTCCCCCGCTACTGGAGAGGTTACAAATGTGGTGTTTGATATGCTTGCGGTATAAGTTATTGGAAAATTACCACTATTAACCACCTTAACACCAGTATACCCACCAAAGCCTGTTGGCGTTTTATTCAAATATAAAGAATTATAATAGTCTGTGCTCATTAACTAGTAAAAATGACTTTAGTGTTAAAAACGGTTTCAAAATTCACCTGGCCTCTAAATTCAATAAATTTAGCAGTGATATCATTATTGTTATAAAAATTATAAGTATGATTCCATTCAGGGCAGTATACCTGTATTGTTTTATTATATGGCTGAGGAAGTGTATAATCAAATATTTTAAATCCAGCTTTATCATCTAAAAATTTAAGAATAGCCCGCGCTTCAGAATTTGATCTTTTGCTAAACTTAACATTAAATTCTAATAAATTATAATTTATGCCATTTTTAGAAAATTCTTTTGTAGAAGATGGATAGCTCACCGTCAAAACTTTCAACTGAGAATTAAAATCATAATCCACATCAGCTTTGAAATAAAAATTTCTTGTAAAATATGAATTTACGCCAGTCGGATTATTTACGCTATTTAATCTAGATATATTGCTCGCTCCAGTATAAAAATAATATCCGCGATCCTCTAAATCTGGTGAGTCAAAGTAAACAATATCATTGTAATTAAAATTGTAAAGCTTACTAGAATAAGTTCTTATATTCACTTCATCAAGCTCAACAAACATTCCTTTATAATTTAAGGAGGAGGCGTATGGAGATTCGGCTTTTATCGTTACTTTATTAATATTGTTGTACGGAGTAGAATGAGATATATCAAGAAAATATAATTCAGCGTTAGATTTGTATGGAAAAAATAAATCCATATCAACCCCTGTATAGCCTTCGTATAAACTCTTAACCTTAGCTTCTGGCGTATTTTCAAAATAAGCTATTAAAGCTTTAGCCTGCTTATCTGTTAATCCATCGTAAACCAAATCAAAAGAAGAGTTTAATGAATTAATGTTTCTAGAAATATTTGTTCTATACCCATCTCCAAAATTTAAAGCCGAAAGATTCGAAGTAAAATTTACAGAACAACTATAAGAAAGATCAAATAATTCATCAATATCCCTAGTCCAATAATTTTTTCCCGTATAAGTTGTGGGTGCATAACTTTCATATTGAGGCACGTCTGACTTTGCCCAGTATAAACCTTTATCATACGAATACTTTTCAAATAAATATTTCTCATAATGGTTTAAATCTGCTTCGCCCATTATCCCGGAAAAACAGAATAAATCATAATATTTTATACCTAAATTGTAATCATCGTTATCACCAATTTTAAAAGAGCTTGATTTCCATCCAGTATAACTTGTATTAGAATTTATAATCGGAATCCCATTTTGCCTTAAACTTATTAATGGTCCAGATACACCTTCTACCTGAAGTATTGTCAATATATTTGGCTTATCGTAAATAGGAAATCTTGCATTAGCTGAAGCGTCATCAATAAAAAACTTTGCCCCCCCAAAATAATCAGATCCCGAAATCTTTAAATAGCCAGAAGGATTTTCTACGGTTTCTGAATACGTGTAAAATTGCAATAAATTTTGAGGCTCATTTTTTGGATGCTGAGTAGCACTGAAACAGAGAAATAAAGTTTTTCCAGTTAATGCGAAATTGCTGCCACTTAAAAATTGCTTACCGACTAAATTTAAATAATTATAATCATAATCTATAAAAGGCCTATTAGTTACATCATCCGTGTTCTGGGTTAAGTCATCACTTAAATCAACTTTGTTTTTCCATCTAATTACATTTTCACTGCCATCTGTTTCAAAATCATCATACAAATCATTATTAAACCAAAAAACTAATCCAGTATTGCCTAAGCCAGTATAACTCGGATAACGAGATGCCCCAGTTATCAACTGATAGTCAACAACATCATACTGTTCGTACGATTGATAAGGATCATACTCATAAATATTCTGTATATTTAAGCCTGATATTATATAACTCATTATACTAAAGTTTTTTGCTCTGTAACTGTTTGCTCTATCGAAGCGCTAGCCAACATATATTGACCTTCAGTTACTTCATAGCTTTGATTATTTAATACGCCGCTAATTGAAAATGAATCGAGAGAAGAACCATAAAAATCTTTTAAATAAATAATGGTTGAAGCTTCTTTACCATTAATAGACAAAAGCCTTCCCAATGAATTTGATTTTAAGTTTACCTTACAATTCTTATTCAACTTCGCGACTCTAAAAGGTATTAATTCACCAGCTTTATAAAATGAAGGCCTATCGCAGCTGGCATTATAATCAAAAGATAATACATTTCCCATCGCATCTCCAGCGTAACCAGAACTACCAGAGCTACCAGAGGAACTGAATCCAAAAATATTTTCTGTTTTTAAATAGCTTTTATAAGCACTCGCTAAATATTCCGGAGGCGCTTTTTGATTTCTTTCTTTTACATTTTGCTCTTTAAATTCTTCTACATTCACATTACCGTACCAATCAAATTCAGCAGATAAAAGTATTGGCTGAAAAGGTTCAACGCTAAAAGATAAGGTTTTTGGATAAACACCGGTAATATTAACTCCAGCAAATTTTGCTGTAATTGCGGCTTCGCTG
>Ga0099848_1000931_pt1 | contig 13607 bp, 17 predicted proteins | sample CB_VirMetaG_3_FD_78179 | JGI IMG/M metagenome (GOLD analysis project Ga0099848, IMG submission 78179) | Freshwater to marine saline gradient viral communities from Chesapeake Bay - CB_1508_1S Viral MetaG | ecosystem: Environmental > Aquatic > Marine > Coastal | place: USA: Chesapeake Bay... | reverse complement strand
TAAAAATTTTAGAACCTTTTTTTTTTGTAAATTTTAGAACCTGAAATTTTTTGGTTCTATTTTTTTTAAAATTATATATATAAAAATAAAAATTTTAGAACCTTTTTTTTTGTAAATTTTAGAACCTTTTTTTTTTGTAAATTTTAGAACCTGAAATTTTTTGGTTCTATTTTTTTAAAAATTATATATATAAAAATAAAAATTTTAGAACCTTTTTTTTTAAATTAATCTAATTTAACATAATGTTGAATTTGTTTTGTGGATGAACCCATATCTTCAAGGTCTTCTTCTAAATCTTTCATTTTTTGAACTGTGTCTTTATATTTATCAGTTAAGAATACTTTTCTAAACATATTCACTGAGAAATTTGGTTTATTCATGATCTTATTGAATCTCTGATTAACTTTGACAGATGTTAATTTACTACCTTTCGAATCAAATAATAGATATTCAGTTGGATTTACGCGTAACCATTTATTCAAAATTAGTTTTAAATCTTTAGGAATTTCAATTTTATCTTGGCCTTTCATCTTACTTGTTTTGTAAATGTTAAAAATCATTTTTTGATTCTTTATATAATTGTCTTTTTCTGTATCGACATTTTTTATTTTCATTTCAGTAAAATCTAATGCTCTTCTTGGTGGGATTAAAATAAATAACGATAACATAACAAAATCTTGAATCTCTTGAAGTTCTTTCATTTTTAGATCACCTTTTTTATAATTTACTGAAGCCCTCTTTTTCAAAGAATTAAAAGTTTTTTGGATCTCTTCTTTTGTCATCCATGCTTCTGTTTCTTTCTCGTTCTTATTTCCATTTTTCTTGTCTTTGTTGTAATTATTGATATCTTCAAGCATTTGCTTTTTATAATCATCATTTCCTGTAATTACTAATAACGCACTTAATCGAGTTTTTCTTATTGAACCAGGCATATCTTTTAAGTGTTCTAAAATTTCTTTTGTTTTATTGAAATCTTTTACATTTTTCAATTGTAATTGTTTTGCTATAGAATTCAAAATTGATGTGTAAGTCTTTACTGATTTTTCATTTAAATTAGGCCTTAATTTTTTTATTTCATCACTAAGATTAACATTAGAAATCATTGTTTTTTTTGTATAATTTATTTATATAATTTATATTATATATTAAAAAATCTATAGATTCAATTTTTTTATTTTTATGAATTATAATTTCAGAAAAAATAAATTAGAAGGAGATCAAACAGAAAAAAAATTTGAAGACTTATGTCTTTATTACAATATTGAAATAAAAAAATCTTCATTAGACGAAGATAAATATAAACATATCGATTATTATGTAAAGATAAAACAAAAATGTTTTACTAGTGTTGATGTCAAATCGATAAAAAAAGTAAATGGTGAATACAACGATGATTTATATTATATTGAATTAACAAATGATTATGGTTATAAAGGATGGATTTACTCTAAAGATTTAGATATTATCGCATTTGAAAATAAAAACGAATTCAATTTATATAGAAGAAAAGACATACTTGATTTTATTCATAATACAGATATCACAAAATATAAAGAAGTAAAAAGAAAACTATATTTTTTAGACACATTTTCTAAATGTATCTTATTACCTAAAAAAGATATCGAACACTTTAAATATTATCAATTAAAAAAGCAATATATTAAAAGGAATACAATGTAATACGTATTTTTTCGATTATTCAGATAACATCTAATGCATCTATATATTTCTCTATCATTATCTTCATTAAAAAAATATCTCGTGGAAAAACAAACTTTAACCATATGCCAAGTATAAAATGTCTGATTACATATATCGCATTGTGTTATCAAATACGTATATATCTCGTATATTAATTCAGATGGAAGATTATTCATATATAATTTTATTCTATATATTAAATTTATCTAGAAACTCCAGATAACATACTTATTTTTTTCAAATGATGAGGTTGTGCTAAAGCATGCGTTTGAGGAGGCGAATCCAAACCAATGTGTTCTTGTCCTGATCCTAATGAAATACCTCTACCAATTCTACCTCTTATTTGTCTTACTGGATTAGGAAGAGTTCTCATTGGAGGTCTAAATTCTTTTCTCAAATCTTTTACTTTTTCTTTGATATCCTCTCTTAACTGATCTTTAATTCTAATTCGACCACCTGCTCGTAATCCATCTCCTGAGGCTCGTAATCCATTGCCTAACATTTCTTCAACATCATCTAATGTTTCCATTGCTTCGCGTAGATTGCCTCCTGCCATTAAGCCTAGACCAATTGCTTTAACAGCTGCGTCAATGCCTTTATCACCATATTTAGCATTTACTGCTGTTAACACTGGAATCAAAGGAGCTGCTGGAGTTCCTGCTAAAGCGCCAATTCCTGCTGTGATGGCCATTTTAGATCCTGCTTTCACGCCTTTGCGAATCATTTCACCAGCTACTGTGTCTTTAATATTTTTCTTATAAAATTCTGGTGCTTTTTTAATTGCTTTACCTGCTTTTTTCAATCCTTTTTTAACATCATCAAAAAGTCCTGAACCTTGCATAGCGTCTTTAACTTCTGAATCAGCAACCATTTCTGGATTCCTATTTACTTCTAATTCTTGTTCATCTAATTGAAATTGTTTCCCTCTATTTGTATCAAAGGCTTTCGTTAATTCATTATATTTATGAGGATGAACTAACATAACTAAACCATTTCCTTCGATAGCTCTATTTTTTGAGGTTAGTCTTACTGCTAATCCTTTCCTTAATTTTGTTTTTTGAGCAGGAGATAAATTTAATCGTAATACTTTCATATTTTTTTATATATAATATTATTAGATATATTTTATAATTTTAAAAATTTTATATTTTTTTATTTTGTTTTGTTATAATATATATTATGATGTGTATACAAAATATTGGATATGAATGTTTAAATTGTATATTAAACTTCTTATTATTAATAAGTAATTCAATGTCAATGGTTATAACTTGTTATAATCTCCAAAATGTCGAATCGTATATTGAATTCGTTTTAATTTTGGTATCATTAGGAATTTCCATGCTATGCGTCGCAATAAAGCAATCTATGAAATTAGAAAGCATTATTAAAGAAGAAAAAATAAAAAATTTGATAAAAAAAAGAGGCAATATAGATGAAATCTTAGAAGAATTATTCTAATATCCTAATTGTATTAATATAGTAAATATTTCGTTAGCTTCACTTTTTGATATATGACCTGTTTGTGATAATTTCAATAATAAAATTTTGAATTCTTTTATCATAGTTTCGTTATCATTACCAGCCATAATCATACCTCGCATGACATTGAATTTATTAATTTCACTCTGTATTTTAGATAATGATGGAGAAGGTATTTTTAACCTGTCATTAATTCCTATTTTTTCAGCCATTTGAGAAAGATAATCTTTTTCGTTGTCTTTCAATTGGTCTATATCTTTAGGATTTATTGATTCTCCTGAAATAAAATTATCTATTATGTTTTTCATAGGTATTGACATCCTACGATTTTCCAATCCTTTAATAGGAAAACCCTTTTTGCTTCTAAATTGTAATTTTCCACCTTTCAATTGTTTCAAATCTAATTGATATTTGCCAAAAGGTAAAAATTTATTCATTGGATCTTGACGATTTATATAAGCAATACTATGAATTTTATTTAGTTTAACATCTGAATGTATGTAATTATTATCCATTTTATATATAATATATTAGTATTTTTTAATTTCTAAAAAAATTCAATTTTTTTTATATGATTCTTTTGCTTTTTTCATACATTCCTTTAAAGATAATCCTGGATTTTCCTGCCTTATTTTTTTCAAGTGCTCCATCCATTTATTGATTTTTTTTTCAACCATAATTTTTTATTTTTGATATATAATATTATAATTTATAATTTTATTTTTTTTACTAATTTATAATTTTTTTTTTATTGTTTCTGTTTTCGTTAAAATTTTAACAGTTCTGCCATCAATTTTATCAGTTACCTTTTCTGTTGTTGTTTTAATCATAGTTTTTTCATTGTCTTTTTGTGATTCAATTGGTGATTCTTTTTCTGATTCAATATCTGTTTGTGTTTCAATATTTCTCGTTTTATATGTTTTACTTGCTTTTTTCATTATTTTTGCTTGCGATAAATCTGGATTGTCTCTTTTAATTTTAGCTACATGTTGCATCCATTGGCTATTAGCTCCTTTGCCTGTAATCTGTTTAATACCTCGAGCTAATCCAACTACAAATTCGCTTATTTTTTGTTTCCATGATGGAATTGTTTTTGCTAATTCTGCTACATCTTGTTTAACAAAATTTCTATCAAAAGTTGCACCTATAGAATCTAAAGCATTTAATACAAAATCCTGACAATTATTTTTCAATGGATGATAACCTTTAAATTTTGCATCTCCCATTCGTTTTTTAGTTAGTTCAACTAGTTCTTTAATAGTTATATCTTTATTAAATTGTACTGATGATGTTTCTGCTTTTTTTAAAAATGTATTTTTATTTACTTTAACAAAAGTATATGATTCTTGTTTATCGAATGCGTAATTATCATTTATCAAGATACCTAAATGGAAAAATTTATCATAAGGTTGTTTTTTTAAAAATTCATCTACTTTATCATCTGTTAGTCTATTTAAAGCTTCAACTAATTTACTGTCTAAAGGTTTTCTAAAAATCTCTATTTTATGTATTTTCTCATTTCCATATTTCTTTAAATTATTATCAGTTTTAGATCCAAAAATAAATGACATACCTCCTTCAATTTCATTAGATTCAAATGTTATTCTATTATTCATTTTTATATAATAATAGTTTATATTTTTATTATTACTAAAAAAAATATAATTTATATTATATAAATAAAATATAATGACAATCGAAAATTTTTATAAGAGATCTGGAATGGCTAAATATTTGATTAGACAAGATAATCCTAATGTTCATTTACATGATATATCTATTCTACCATTTAGAATGGTCGTCGTAGCTCCATCTGGATCAGGAAAAACAAATTTCATTTTGAATATGCTTCAAAAATTTTCACAAGGAAAAGGAACATTTAATACGATTACGATAATCACTAAAAATAAACAAGAGCCTTTGTATGAGTGGTTAGAAGATAAAACAAAAAAAACAGTTAAAATATTAGAAGGAATTGAAAATATCCCATCATTAGATAAGTTTAATAAAGAAGATCAACATATAGTTATATTTGATGATTTAGTTTTAGAAAAAGATCAAAAAAAAATGAATGAATTTTATATCAGAGGCAGAAAAAAAGGAATTTCTGTTTGTTATTTATCGCAAAGTTTTTTTAAAATCCCAAAAGTTATCAGGACGAATTGTAATTATTTCGTCATTTTAAAATTATCTGGTAAAAGAGATTTAAATTTAATTTTAAGCGAATTTGAATTAGGAGTATCAAAACAGGAATTGATAGATATATATGAATACGCGACGAAAGATAAATTCAATGTTTTACTTATTGATGTCGAAGCTCCAAAAGAAAAAAGATTTAGAAAGAACTTCTTGGAATATATTGAACCATAAATAAAAAATAAATTGTTCTATTTTTTTAAAATTATATATATAAAAAATTAAAATTTTAGAACACGAAAATCGACTAAAAAATTACTAAAAAAAACTATCCAAAATTTTTGTTCTATTTTTTTAAAATTATATATATAAAAAATTAAAATTTTAGAACACGAAAATCGACTAAAAAATTACTAAATTTTGGGGCTATAAATTTAAACTCCAATAGATTTCATTTCTTCACATCCATTATCTTCAATTGCTATATTAATTGGTTCTAATAAACTATCAATAAAATCGATACCTAACATATTTTGCGTTATGACATAACCATTTATAATTTCGCTCAGTAAATCTCCTTTCATATCATCTAAACTTGTATATTCTGTATCATAATATTGATTTCGAACTGGCGTCAATTGTTTAGAAACAATGTATGTTTTTTTTGGAGTTCTGAAAATTTGTATAGACATTTTCAAAAACGAATTGTATAATTTTAGTATTAAAATATTCATAATTTTTATTTTATATATAATTTATATATATATTATTTTTTTAATTATATTTTTATATGTATCCACAATTACAATATTATTACGAACATAGAGAATATAAATTACAATACCAGAAAGAATATTATCAAAAAAATAAAGATTGGATAACACAATATTACAGGTCATATTATGAAAAAAATAAATCTTTAGAAAACAAAAATAAATCAAATAACAAACCAAAAAAACAAAGAAAAAAAAAACAAGATAATCAAAAAATAGTTCAAAGAGTATTTTGTTTTACTGTGAATTTTGATTAAGGTATACTCCAATCATTTTCTTTTAATCTTCTATTAAAATCTTTGATAGATGCATTTAAAGTAGGTAAGTTCCATAGTATAAACATACTTAAATATCCTGCGCGTTTTGGATCATCTGTTTTTAAATCAATTGTATGTCGCGCGTTGTAATTATCTCTTCTTTTTTTATTTTTATGATCTAAGTAAGTTCCAAATTTAGGATTCGTTAAACCAAAATCAGTAATATCTCCATCTGAAAAATACGCCCTGAATCTTTTATGGCTATTAATTTCTTCCACTTTATCTAATTTATAATTAAAAACTCTGTATTTATCGAATATTTTTCTATCTATATTTCGTGATGGGCCACCCATTAATACTGAGCATTTTCGAGCGTATCCCCACGAATAAGGCGTTTGTTTAGGCCTGCTTCCTGACGTTTGATATGCTTTCATACCTTTATTCATAATCAATTCTTGTCCTATTTTTGATAAAAGATTTTTATCGATCCAGTCTGTATCTGTTATTTTATGATCGTATTTCTTTTCAAATTGTTCACACCAAGGCGACCTTTTAGATTCAAATGCAACGTCTTTAGGTCTATCTTTTCCTTCAAATATAGATTTTACTTGTTTTTTTAAATCATCGCCTTTCAAACCTTTAACATATGTCTCTGGTACTTTTCTTATTTTGTTTTTATACGTAATATCTACACGTTTGTACCCATTACCAAAAAAATATATCATTTAATTTTATTATATACAATATATATATATAAAAAAAATGAAAATTCCTAAATGTTTAAAAAATTTTTTAATAAATTCTATGAAAGATGAAGAATTGAAAAAAATTATATTTGATTTATTAGATTATTTCAAAAAAAAAACAGATAATGAGATAGATGATTTTGTTATATCTTTTCTAAAAGAAAAATTTAATCAAGAACAATTCAGCGACGCAAATGAATATCTTCAATATCGACATTTATAGAATCATCATTTTTTGTGATGTCATTAGCCATTTGAGATTGAAACACTTTATCTAAGCCTTTAGGATTATTGTTAGGTTCTTGAAAAAACAATTTAAGAATAAATTCATTTTTTTTCCAATCAACAGATTGATCAAGGTCTTCGAATAAATCTAAAAAGACTGAAGTATCTAAGAAAATATTACCTGTTCTATTATAAAATTTATTAATAAAATGTAGCCATGCTAAACAAAACCATCCACAAGCGTCGCTCATCATTGATTGGATGTTCTTAGTTGTATAGTTTAACTTTTTTTTGAATCGTTTTTTAACGATATTTTTGATATCTTCTGGTGGTCCAATTCCATATGAATCAAAATAAAATGGTATGATTTCATTTTTTATTTTCCCAATGTGTAATGCAACCCAATGGCTTCCTAAATTAGAATTTCCATCTTCGTCGTATTCATCCATTAGATTTATAATATAACTTTTATTAGGTTCTAATTGGCTAACTTCTAAATCATCTTTAAAATATACACCTATCAATGGAATACCCATTTTAGGAGCGAGCTCTAACATTTGAAAATTATTTAACATTTTTATATATATATATATAATGATATTTTTTTATTCTAAAAAATTTATACACTTTTTTCTTAGTATTTTTAACATTACTAAAAAATAAGACTTTAAAGGACCTTAATTAAATAACCAAAATATTTTTTTATTTTTTTCATTATATATATTCCAACTTTTTAATAGTCTCTTCCATTTTTTCATTTTGTTTAATTAAATATTGCGCGATACAAATTAAGGGACTTATTAATTCTTGATATCGTAATCCATAAGAATCAGATTCTTCATCGTTAACAAACAAACCCCAATCAAATGGCATATTTTGTTTTACTTCTTGTGCTATTAATCCTGTATGCGTTTCTGTATTTTTACCATCTATCCATTTATAAGATACTGGATTTAATTTTTTTATGAAATCTACCATTTTTGTCTCATCTAAACTTTGTATCCATTTTTTTTGTCTTTCGTCAGAAGTTTGAATCGTACCATTTGTGGCGAAAATTTCACTCCATCGTGATGCGCTTACTCCAAGATTATATGTATTGTCAATATTAGGCCTGATATTATTTGAAAACAACGTATTTCGTAAATACATATGACCAGTATTATTAAAATACACAACAGCGTTAGGGTCACTACCTGTTGAATCATCGATTGATATACAAAAACCTGCATTTGAAGTATTTGAATTTTGATAGGCTGTTCCTATATACATATTATCAAAATTAGGATTATCAAAAACAATTTGAGGCACGAATCTATCAACATTAGTTAATCCAATATTTCCAAAATCTACTGTATCGTCTGCTGTGTTATTTGAACAATGAATCTCGTTCGTATGAAATAAATCAAAACGTTTTGTATCTGTCCCTATGTTTAAAGTTCCAGATGTAGATGCTTCTAAATTACTTGATATTTGCGTTTCTCCTGAAACAACTGATAAATATTGAGTTTTTGTTTGTAAAGTTGATATGTCTGTATTATTCGTAGTATAATCGCTTTGTAATGTATTTAATTGTGTTTCAATTTCTTCATCAGTTAGATTATCTTTGAAAACTGTAGAGTTGAAAGAGCTTAAATTATTATCTGGTGGTAAATATGAAGACATTTTTTTTATATATAAACTTTATTTATATTATAATTATTTTAAAAAAAAAAGGTTCTAAAATTTTTATTTTAATATATATAATTTTTAAAAAAATAGAACCAAAAATTTCCAGGTTCTAAAAATTACAAAAAATAACTTATTTTTTTTTATCGATTTCACCATAATAAAATGTAAGAAAATCATTATATTCATTTTTGATTCGTGTGTAGTCATTAAATAAAATATCATTATTATGACGAAGTTCTTGAACTATTGTATTTAATTCGTCTACTTTTTTAATAATCTTATCGTATTTATTAGATAACTTATAATATTCTTTTTCTAAATCTTCGATATCTCTTTCAACACAATTGATACAACAAGGCATTTATATTATAAAATGTAGATATATTTTTTTTATATATAATTATATACCTAATAATTGTTCTATAATATCTAAACGATTTTTTATATCTTCGTTTTCTTTTTTCAATTTTTCATTTTCTTTTATTAAATGCTGAATTGTTGAAATGATGGGCGATATTAATTCAGTATACCTTAATGCTTTTCGTTGTGTTTCAGTATCTTCAATATAAACACCCCAATCGAATGGCATCTTTGGTTGAACCTCTTGAGCAATCAAACCACAATGGTATCTAATACCATCAGTAAACTTATATCTTACTGGATGCAATGCTTTTATAAAATTTGTCATTTCTGTTTCATCTAAACTTTCAATTGAATTTTTTTTATTTAAATCAGATGTTATAATTGGTGATGTATCAATATACAATGCATCCCATCTTAAACTAGATGATCCTAAATCTCTATTAGCATCTGTAGCTGGCTTGTGATCTCCAGTTATAATTTGTCCATAAAAGTAGGCTGTCATATCGCTACAGAAGTATACTGACATATTTGGATCATTTCCTGAACCTGCATTAACTGCAACGCCAATGCCTCGCGTTGAATCTGATTCAGTAACGACTCCAATATACATATTTCTAACACCTTCATAAAATTCTATTTTAGGAATGAACCCATTGACGTTAGGTTGCCTATTATCTATTAATCCCCAATCGATAGTTGTATCTTTTGTTGTCATAGGTAGATATAATGTAGTTGAAAAAGCAGTTCTACCTGAATTTATACTTTGGTATTGTGTTTTTCCTTGTAATGCTGTAATATCAACATCATTGGATGCTATATTACTATTAATTGACGTTAGGGTATTATTTAAATCTGAAAACGATGACGTGCTTATATTATTAATATATCCATGCGAAAAATATCTAATGGTGCTTCCTAATCTATAAGTTGATGTTGCATTTGGAACAATATGCAAACTATAAGTTGCAGAAACACTATCTAATACTAATTTAGTTGTTGTATCATATCTAAAATTTAAAGTTGATAGTGAACCAGCTCCTTCCCAATCTATATAAGCGTTGCTATCGTTATGATGAAATCTTAAACGATTTGTTATATTATCACCTGAGCCTCTTAACCAAATATTGCCTCCTTTTACGAATAAATTAGAATCTATATCAGTTTGTGCTGCTGACGAGTTAGTTGATTGTATTGGTGTTGGCGATGCTTCATAAGATATCGCTTGTGTGTTGTCTTCTAATGTTGATATCGCTGAACTATTCGTAGAAATATTTGATGTATTTGTTGCTATATTAGATGTATTTGTTGCTATATTAGATGCATTAGTAGATATATTCGCGCTATTTGTTGCTATCCCTCCTAATGTTGAGTTTAAATCTGAAAATGAAGACGTGCTTATATTTCCAACGTATAAATGATTAAAATAATTTGTCCCACTGCCTAAATTATATGTTAATGTTGAATTAGGGATAATAGAAGCATTACATACTATATTAGAACCAATTTTTAATTTTAATATTGTTGTATTCGTGTAAAATGCGAAATTATCATTAGTTGCTGAAGAACCATAATAACTAATAAATTCTAATGAATTATTATTAAAAGCCATTTTGAAAGAATCACCAGTCCCATCTTGACTAAATATTAGTTGTGGGTTGTCGTTTTCATTATTATTGTCTTGATCTGCCCTTAATCTTAAAATACAATCTCCACTGTTTCCTGCTGTAATTTCAAATAGATTAGTTGCTAAATAATAATTACCTGAAGAATAAGTTAAATCTTGAGTTTTAGTTTCTAATGCTGTTATTGCTGAACTATTAGTAGATATATTTGACGTATTAGTGGATATATTAGATGTATTCGTGGCTATATTGCTTGTATTTGTTGCTATATTAGATGTATTTGTTGCTATATTAGATGCATTAGTAGATATATTTGAAGCATTTGTTGCTATCCCTCCTAATGTTGAGTTTAAATCTGGATATGATGACGTGCTTATATTATTAATATATCCATGATTCCAGTATTTAGTAGCAGAACCTAATGTATTTGTTGATGTTATATTAGGGATTACGTTATTATTGAAAATAGAATTGAGTTCATTAAATTCTACTGCTGTGTATGTAATACTTCCATTTTCCACGAATTTTATATAAATAGGTTTCACTGATGATGACGAATAACTTTTTAAAATCAGAGAGTTTCTATCGCTTCCTATTTCACTTTGAAATGCTGTTCCTGTGTAAAATTGAAGATATGCGCCCTCTGTTGAACTTGAATTATCTTCATCTCCTTTTATTAATAAATAAGTTGTATAATTAGATTTAATTTCAGTTTGAGCATTTGTAAATGTTGTTTTTGAAGATCCACCTGATCCTGATGAAGATTGAAATTGTGTTATATTTTGTAATGTTGATATATTGCTTGTATTCGTGGATATATTGCTTGTATTCGTGGATATATTAGATGTATTCGTGGATATCACTGTATCTATAGATGAATGATTTGATGTCTGTATGTCTTGACTATATATTTTTAAGAAAAATTTAGAAATACTACCTATATTATCAACACCATTAGATGCGGGCAATATATCTTTATAAGTTGTTATATTATTTTCAGTAATTTCTAAAGATGTATCAGAAGCAAAAGCATCCTCAAAAGTAAAAACAATTGGTGGAAAATTACCTGGTAAAAATTCATTGCTTTTAATAATTAATCCATTGCTGCTTGAATTTATACCACCTTTATAATAAGAACCATTATAGAAATTTAATGATGCTTTATATGAGGCTAATGAACCAGATACTATATTTAAATTTACATCGCTCGTATTACTAAATGTTGATGTATTAGTTGATGAATTATAACTTAAATCTGTTGTTTTTTGTTTTAAAGATGCAATATCTGTTGTATTCGTTGATATATTTGAAGTATTAGTTGATATATTAGATGCATTAGTTGATATATTGCTTGTATTCGTGGCTATATTGCTTGTATTTGTTGCTATTGCTGAAGTATTAGTATCTATTTCATCTAATTTAGTTTCTACATCAATTGAGTTTAAAGTCAAAGCGTTCGTAATATTAACTGATGGAACTGTTAATTGACCAGTCATGATAGATCCAGATTTTTTTACATATCGCGCGTCTGCTTCACTTAATGTGATACCTTGTGATTCTCCATTTGTAAAAACTGCAGGATTAAAAATAGGCAAATCTTCAATAGGTGGAATATAAGCTGACATTTTATTTTTTTATTTTATATATATAATCTTATATATATTAAAAAATTATATATTTTTTAACAATTTTTTCTACTATATATATTTATTTAATTAATTTGTATAATTAATATATTGTATAATTAATAAAAATTCTATATTAAAAATTTTTAATTCATATAAATTATTAATTATACAATATTTTTTTGTATAATTCAGTTATTTAATTAATATTCCATTGTAATTATACAAAAATCGCGCGAGATGAATAAAATATCCTATATATATTATAAATGAAATGTAGCGTATGTAAAAAAAAACTAAATTTTATAACTGTATTCTATTGTAAATGTTCTATCAATGAATATTGTTTTAAATGTCGATTCGATCATAATTGTAAAATAGATTATATATCTGAAAATAAAAAAAATATAGAATCTAATAATATAAAAATAGAATGTAAAAAAATAGATAAAATTTAAAATTTTTGATTTTATTTTATATGTCATACTATTATTATATGTTCTATTTAATATTATTAACATCAATATTTGTTGTAAATTCATTACAATCTAATATTACTACTTACTTTGACTGTAATGGTCATTCTTGTTATGCTCCATTAATACAGCCATGGGATGAAAATAAATATTATTTTTATGATGAAAATTTACCAAGGATAAATAATGATATGTTATTTTTAACTGGAGCATTCTCAAATAGTTTAGATATAAATTGCTTTGAGTGTGTTTTACTTGAAATTGAAAAAAAAAAACTTATTGTTATGAAAACAAATATTTGTCCAGAATGGTCTCAAGGTTGTGAATTTCCTCATATCGACTTATGTGTACCTGGATTCGATAATTTACAATTTAGCACTGCAAATGTATGTGATTTTGGTAATATCATGTCAAAAGAACAAAGCAGTGTAAATGGCGATTGGTATAATTATTATAATACTTTAATTGAAGCGAAACAAAATTGTAAATTATTGCCTTTACGATATCAAGAAGGTTGTGAACTATTTTGTGAT
>Ga0099848_1000928_pt1 | contig 13645 bp, 15 predicted proteins | sample CB_VirMetaG_3_FD_78179 | JGI IMG/M metagenome (GOLD analysis project Ga0099848, IMG submission 78179) | Freshwater to marine saline gradient viral communities from Chesapeake Bay - CB_1508_1S Viral MetaG | ecosystem: Environmental > Aquatic > Marine > Coastal | place: USA: Chesapeake Bay... | reverse complement strand
TCTTCGAAAGTCTCATGCGCCATAATGATTCGCCGGACTTCGGCGCTGACGCTTCGCATGTATTCTACACCTCGTGTGATCGAGATGATAGAGAGAAGGACTTCGACGCCACCACCCTTCAGCCCATAAGCGAGAGCTTTCTCCGACATGGTGCCGTGCTGGAACTCATTCGCATCCGCCCAAGCATTGATGCTTGTGAAGATAATCGGCGTCAGCGTGAGGCGGTGCTGGAGAAAGAACGGGTTGGAGGGCATGTAGCAGAGAACGGCAAACAGCGCGCGATTGATATCGTCATTGCTGATTGGCTTGTCTTGATCCACAAGGTCATCGTAAATCTCAACAAAATGCGAGAGATCGAGGAAGAAGCGGACGGCGTTTTCATCGCCAACCCACTCCTTCAACTGACGATCACGCACCTCACGCCAGCTCTGACTGTCCCAGTCGAGCTGCTTCATTCGAGATAGATTGTCGATCTCATCTCTCATGCCGGGAGAAGACCTCCGGTCTTGATCTGGCGAGCCTGCTCAGTGGTGCCGGTGCGCTCCTGACGCACACGATCCATCATGTTGTACAGTTCTTCGGCACCAGCATCTGTCGAGCCGTTGCCAAGGCCGCTGACCACATCCGCAGGCACAATGAATTCGCCATCACTCAGCAGGATATCTTGGCTGCCGTCATCCATCTCTGCGGGGACGAGATCATCCATGCCGTCGCCCGGACCCTCGATCATACCTTCGATGTCGCCGCGCTCGCCGTCAATCTTGCCGCTGCGAACATCGCTCACAAGGCGGCGCAGAGCATCCTCACCGAACGCCTGAAGGAACATGCCAAGAGCGATTGATGCCTGCTCCTCCGCGATCTCTCCGCGAATGGCTCTGACAGCTGCATTGACGATGTCTTTGTCGTTCATCTCACGCATGTCTTCTGCGTAATCTTCAATTCCCTCTTCTTCCTCCATCTCCACACCCGGCATCATGTCTGCGATACCGCCTGCCTGAAGACGAACGGGCTGGCTCATGCCAGCCGGACGGTACGAAACCATGCCACCCTCAGCAAAGCGACGAGAGCCGTAGTTGGTGGGCGAGAAGTACAAGAACTCAGGATCGATTCCGGGGCGATAACCCTCTGGCGGACGGAGTGCTTCACGCTGGAATGGCTCGGCTTGAGGGATGTATTCACGCTCACGTTCGGGCATGGGCTGGGGTTGCAGCGCCTCTAGGAATCCGGGAAGCGCAGTGCCGATGCCAGCGCCGGTCAGGACGCCCTGATTCAAACCCTGACGAAGAGTGTCGCGGAAGGCCAGCTTCGCGCCCTCTTGCGCAACAGGAGCCGCCATCCCTGACGGCATTGCAGCGAGGGCCTCGCGAACACCAGTGGCACCGCTTCCGAGAACACCAGCAGGGGCTGTTGCGCCTTGAGCTGCGGCAGCGCCACCACCACCGACAAGCGCACCACCAATACCGCCGAGAAGACCAGACATCAGGCCAGTGCGGATACCCTCACCGAGGTCTTTGGATTGAATGGCACTACCGACACCGGAGCCGATGGCACCTGCAATCAGTGGGCTTGCAAGAATCCCAGTGCCGAGCGCGCCAGCGCCAGCGAGACCAGAACCAAGCAGACTCAAGATGAATGGAAGTGCCATCAGTGAACCTCTAATTAGTGCAATTGCACTTTATCATGGTGGCGGGGATTTGTAATCCCCTCAGAAAACTCGCGCACCAACAGCCTCAGGTGCCGTCACCGTGATGGCTGTGCTTTTCTTTTCTGCGCCAGTCCACGGGTTCATGCACTCCGGGCAGTTGCCATCTGGGTACGATGCGATCTCTTCAGGTGTATCAACTTCGTTGTCGCAAGTCGCGCAATGCACGATGTCGCGAGACGATGATGGAAGCCACTGTTTGCCGTTCGGGGTCGTAATGATTGTTGCGTCACTCATGTGTGGTCCTCACAGTTGGAGTTGCTGCATATTGATCAGAACCGCAGGCGCAGCTGGGGCAAATGCCGATGCCGCAATGGCATCAAGTGTCACGTTCGTGTTGTTCGCAGCCCAATACAATTCAATGTAATCATTCGCCGCCAGAGAAATCGTGTAATTTAGAGAAATCGGAATGAAGCCACCGTTGATGTTGACGGTAACCGCCCTTGTGCTTTCAGCCACATTGCTGCCATTTTTCCGCAGCCAGAAATAGACGTTCTTGTCACTGGCATTTCCAGATGTCAGCTGAAGGACTGCATCAATCTGATAGTACCCTGCCTCTGCAACATTGAGACGAGAGTTATTGGGCGAAGCAGATAGCGTGACACCGTTAGAAACTAGTGTGTTTGTCAGCGTGATCGCCGTCGCGGTATCAATCGCAGCAAGCGTTTGATCTGTCGTTGCGTCAAAGCTGCCGTAATCCAAGCCAATTGGAATCGTTGGCCTCACCATGATGACGCCATCCGTGGCATCCACGGTCAAAACAGCAGCAACCACGATCACCACATTTGGAGCGGTTGGTCGGATGTTCGTCAGAAGACCAGCTGTTGTGGGGGAGGCATACAGAATGTCACCGACATTCCATGTCTCTGCGCCGGGGCCTGTGGTGTCGATACCGCGCACCTTACCGTACAAAGTGACTGGTCCGACATCTTGATCTGGCATGTCATGGGTTGCCACACCCACAAAGTACAGCTCATTGGCTGAGCTGTTTGCAAGATAGGGCGCGACCTTGATCTCGGCATTGACCCCGACAAAGCCCACCACTTCGCCGTTATCGATCTGACTGCCAGTGTCGTTCTTGACGCGCATGTAGGTCTCAAAGCCCACCTGCTGGACCACACCATCGCCCATGGTGATATCGACAGTTTCTTCATCGATATTCCACGACATTTGCCCACGGTCCACATTGCCAAGCTCTTCGGTGAGCGTGAGCTGAGTGGCCCGCCACGGACCCGGCGTGTTCATCTGCTGCGCAAAAAGTGCAAATGCACGAGTGAGGTCAGCAAAGTACTCCCTCCGATATTGTTCGGGGGGGGAGGCAAAGTACGGAATGTTCAGCTGACGAGACATCAGCGTCTCCCGTCAGGTCTGAACTCAAGCCTTGGCGCACCCAAGCGCCACGCAGTATCCAGCTGGTCGGACTCGACCCTGAGAGCCATCGATCTTCCCCTTATCCTGACAAACAGTTCGCCGGTGTATTGCTCAACAGGCACGGACGCGGAGCGAGTTGCTGCCTGAGAGTCAGTGCCGAAGAACGCGTTGCCGGGGAAGTCCTTTGCCTTCAGCGTAAAGGTGGCAGATGGCGAGTTCTGGGAGTTCCTGAACGTCATGTCAGGCACAATGCGGCTGACAAACATGAACTGGTCGCCATTCCCAAGGTCCACTGGGTTTGATTCGATATACGACGCGATGCCAACGGGCGGGTTCACGCTGCCGTCATTAATGCCGAACTCGTGGTAATACAGGTAACCATCAATCGATGCGGCAATTGGGTATCCGAAGACACCGCGAGCAGCCCATGCTGTGCGGTTCAGGTTGCCGAAGTACCAAATGTTCTGGCCGTAGTTGTAGATGACGTACTTATCGTTGTTGTCGCTGTTGGCGCTGGGATAGAACCACCAGATTTCAGAATGCTCAGAGTTGTGGCCAGCAAACACCTTTCCGGACTGGCTGTGGTTGAAGTCGTTAAAGACATACTCCAGCACCGGGCATGCGATCTGCTGCACCGTGCCGTTGTAAATGAAGAACGACTCCTTACCCATCCAATACACATTGTCGTTCACTGCAACAGCGGCGTTCTGACCCATGATGCTGGTGCCAGTAGAGACCTCGTTCAAGCCGAACGTAAACGGCGCTCCGATGTACTGCATCACATGCACAGATATGTCGGTGAAGATCACGCTTTGCTGCTTGGTCTTCACGGCAGTAATGATCTCGCTGCCCGTGGAAATGCGCAGACTGCCAGCGGTGTTGGTTGGCAGAGACTCCCACTGCGTCAGGCTCTCCTGATCTGAGAATCGAATGAGCAAGGGGTCTTGAGTGCCAATGCTGAATTCATCGTCGCAGCCAAACGCAATTAGGTGTCTGTCTCTGTCGGACAGGAAGACTTTCTTTGCAATAGTGGGTGCTTTATTGGAACCAACGAGACTGGACAGAGCAACCGCGCGAGTATTCAGGCCAGCCGACTGATCCCAATAAAAGATGCCGCCATCGTGAACGTTCATCACGAGGTCTTCGCCGTAGTTGTCGTGGCTCCAGATGCGCAGCTGAGCGCCCGCAACGGTGACATCAGATGGGTCGCTCCACCCTCCAGCGCCGTATGCGCCAGCACCCCACCCAGTGCCGACAATGGATGTGTCGAGACCGGTGTTGATTTGGTACGCACCGATAACACTGGCTCCACCATTCCCGGAGTCTGACGAGTTCGCTGTTGCGCTGACGGAAATGGTGTACGAGTTGGCATTGATCACGGATGTAATCTGATGCTCGGCATTGAGAATGTCTGCTGTGATGTTTCCACCAAGCGACACTGCGCCAGAGAAGGTCACAAAATCGTTGATCAAGGCACCATGAGATGTGTCTGTCACCGTGATGGTGGACGATCCATCAGTTGCGCTAAATGTTACATCACCAGCCGATGTGGTCGAGCGAATCGGCGTGATGTCAAAATATGCAGTTCCGCGAAGCACATAGTATTTTAAATTAGTGCCGATCCCAATGTACTGAGTGCCTGAAAGAGATGTCCACGGATGGATTGCACGGCACGAACCCAAAAACTGCGAGTTAGAAATTTTCTCCCAACCGCCGATTGTTTCCGGGTATCCCATCCGGAAGCGAATTTTATCGCAGTCATTCCATCCACCCTCGTCTGCATACGAGGCTGTGTCTTTGTTGAGACCCGGACGAAATTGGAGTTTCAGGAAGGGCATGGCTCGACTTACCTATCAAGGTGCGTTCAGGTAACTATACAGCCTGCACCCTCCTGAAACAATTGCCGCGATCAACCCATCAGGGCAGCGAGGGTTTTAGGTCCAACAACACCATCCGCAACAAGGCCATTTGCTGCCTGCCACTTCTTCACGGCAGCCTCGGTGCCGGGTCCAAAGTCGCCATCAGCTGGGATACCAAGCTTTTGCTGCATCTGCTTCACGGCATCGCCAGTGCTGCCACGGCGCAGGGTTGCAGTTGTTGCCGCAGAGATCGGGGCGCGAGGCGGAATGTCACCTGTCAGCGCCTGCATCGCCACGTTGTAGCGGTGCTGACGATCAGCAAGACCAATGTCACCGCCGTTGATGCGCTTGGTCAGCGCAGCCACATCGCCAGTGTCCGCGACCAGGTTTAAGTTATTGGTGTTCCAGAACCACAACGCCGAAGCCAGAGCGCCTTCCTTGGTCTCGACCCACTCAGCCGCCTTCTCTGGCGTCATGCGATAGTCGTTGGCAAAGCGCGTATAATTATTGCGCCCCGTCAACTGCTTGAGACCTCTTCCCCTGAATCGCCAGCCATCACCCGGCTGTGTATTTCCGAGAGCGCCAGCCTTCGAGCGGAACTCATCCATGTAAACATAGTTGGCAATTTTTTCCGGATTGCGAGCGTACTCTGCCGCATCCCGCTTCCCCGGACCAAAGTAGCGGGGAAACACACGCTCAAGCGCCTGCTGCGAGTAGTTCAGGTTTTCTTCCATAGCAGTGAAGTCGCGGGACTCATGGGCGCACTGCGAGATAAATGCTGCGATGCGGCGCGCGTTATCAATCTCATACTTGGGCAGCGCGCTGTTCAGCACCTTGCACCACTCAGCGATCTCTTTGTTGGTCGGCAGCATGGCTGCCAGCTGTTCTTCAGTGATATTCATTTCTTCCCCATGAATTTGCTGACGGCACGGTTGCCGAACCAGAATGAGATGATGGCAGCGAAGAGGGCCTTGGTCTCGTCGTCAAACATGAGGTCCACACCCTGCATCCAGTCGCCACCGTCCTGCATCACCTTGATCATGATCACTGCTTTTGTGGCCATGAATAGAGCAAAAAACATATAAGTGATAACAGGGCGGACAGATGCGGCCAGTCCAGCAGAGAATCCAGAAGATGGGTTGGCATAGTTGTAGATCGCCTTCGTCTCTTCGATCTCAGCTTTCTTGTCCAAGACCTGCAATTCGAGATTAACGCCCATGGCTTGAAGCTCTCCACGGAGCTTCATTTCCTCAAGCTTGTTCTTGTGTTCCTGTTTCGACTTAACGAAATCAAGAACCTGCGGCAGGAACGATGTGCCGAAGCCAAGCAGGCTGCCGAGAAGCGCAATCATCACTCAGCATCCGGCTTGCTCTCGGGCTTGCGACCCGACGAGATCATGATGCCTGACAGTGTGCCAGTGAGGAATGTGGCGATAGGGCCGATAAGTGCAAAGAACTTTTCGTCGTTCGGTGCCGAAGCCGTCATGGGCTGTGTGACAAAGACAAGGCTGTACAGCACGGCCAGCACGGTGAACATCAGGGTCAGGCCAAGCACCACGCCAATGAAATAGCGCAGCTTCGCATCGAGCATTTCAGGAGTCATTGGGTTTCTCCGATATCGATCAACATGTCAGTGCAGTCCTCGGCAGCAAGGCACGAGGGGCGATGACATGATGGGTTGGTGAAGTTTGCAGGGTCTTGGCAGGGATACCGATAGTATCCGTCGCCAGAGATATAGAAGACCACCCCAGCTGCGATAATCAAAATAGCAGGCAGCAAGGTGAGCAGGCTCTTGTGTTCTTTCTTCTTCATTTCGTCTCCTATCGAAGCGGGCGATCAAGCGCGTCAATCGCGCGCCACAGGTCTTCGATCTCGGTGTTGTACCGATCAAGATTGCCACTGAGTTGGTCAGTGATCACTGTCGATTGGTCAACCCTTTGCCGCAAATCAAGAAGTTGGCGCTGGTTTTCCAAGATCGTGTTCATCTGCGTGGAAAGCTCTGTCAGGCGGGGAGACAGCCCCCTCAGATCGCTGTCTTGGGCAGCCTGTTCTAACGTCTGTACTCGGCTTGCCACATCAAGGACCACGGTGATGTTTTCTTCCACTGCGATAAAGCGGGACTGAAGATCAAAAACATACCAAGCCCCGCCACCAATAGCAGACAGAACAGGAAGAGCGACAGCCAGCATCCACCCGGAGATGTCGAACCCCCCGATAGAAAATGAAACGCCGCCCTTATCTTCTTCATCAGACATCAGCTGTTCCCGCCAGACAGATACATGCCCATGCCATAGAGGTCAGCAGCACCCACCATGTTGTCCGTGTTATAGCCAGTCCAGCCACCCATTAGGCCAGCATCGCCCCATGTGATGATGTACTGGTCCATTGTCTGGTGGAACGTGATTGCTGTGTACGCGCCGACCGCCACATTGTTTGAGGTGGCAAAGCTATCGACAGCCGAGGTCAGGCTGGTGTTGTTTGCAGCTGCCAAGAAGGCACCAGCTTCGCGAGCATACGAGTTCACTGCCTCAACCGAAGCATTGAAGTTGTCCACTTCAAGCTGCGTGACTTGCAGGCCGGGGTCGTTGACCAGAACATTCTGGAGTGCAATCTGTTCCTGCGTGGTGTCCGCAGTCGCCGCCATCTCAGCAACAGCCGTGACCGACGAAAGCACAACGGTGGCGCTCACGAGTTGATCGACGGAAGCATTGAGGTTTGCCATCGCAGCACTGTGAGCATCAAGAAACACCGTCTGCGCCGTGGCATAGGTGGTATTGATGACCGCATCGATGGCAGCGTTATAGTCATTCATCATCTGCTGGGTGATGAACGCCGAGTCCATTGCGCCATCCTGAACCACACCGCCTGTCGTGGCATAGTGGGTTGCACCCAGAGACAAGGTGTTACTCAGCTGAAGCTGATCTCGGATTGCTTTGGCGGTTGCCTCTAATTGGGCCATCGTCGGCTCCGCTTGTGCGGCGGAAGCGATCACTAAGAGACTCGCGCTCAGGCTCAGGCGGTGCATCTGGTAACTCCTGTCCGATCAGTAGCAAGGTGTCCCAGAATTCCTGCGCCTGCCGATAGCCGACCACATAAACATCCGGGTTCTCGCGCATCCTAACATAAGCAGACCTTCCGATCAAAATGTTACCAGTCACAACATCCGAGATCGGACACGGAGTATTGGCCAATGCCATCGCTCGAAAAACCTCAGGAGACTGGCACATCATAGAAATACCAGAGACTTGCAGGCCGAGACCGCCTGACGTCTGAGGTGTGCCGAGAAGCCTCGCATCCTTGCGCCTGTTGCACTCTGGGTCTTGTTCCATGCTGCCGCTCGACACGCCGAACAGCGTGACCTGTATGCCAGTGCTGGAGGGTATCAGGCAGCTGTCATTGCCGCCACCGCCCATCATTGTGGGTGCCACAGCAGACATGACTGGGTTGGGCGGTGTCGATCCCGGCGCAGAGCCAGCGCCGTTGTAGTTGATCGTTTCGTTTGTGTTGTTGGAATCGACCGTGGACCCAGCACCAATGTTGGTGCTGAAGTCCCCATTCAAGTCCTGCGCATGCGCAGAAAGTGCAAATGCACTTAATACAATGGCAATGAAATGTCGCATGCTTCCTGCATTAGATGTGCCAGATCATCGTCTGTACACATCAATAGCATAGCAGCATGCGGTTGTCCGATATAAGCAAGCGTTTGTGCGTCAGCATTTCTCTGACAATGGAGGTTGCCAACCGGGCATGCGCCCGGATAGGCAACTGGAGCTGGCATCTGGAATACGGGGTTACACCCCGCCAGAAGCATGACGGCAATGAGTTTAGAAGCCGCCCTCACCGAACCCTCTCCCGGTGTCATCCGCAACAACTTCGAGAATACCGCTAGGCAGTGCCTCTGCTCGATCAGCGGGCAGTACACTGCTATCTACTTCCACCTGAGGATGATCTTCGCTCTGGCTCACCAATACTTCAAAATCATCGTTTGGCTTGGATTTCTTGCCGTGCCACAGCTCGTCTCTGTATTTGTTTTTAATCTTAGTGCCGAGAATTGAATTAACAGCGCTCTTCCTGTCCAGATCAGTTGCAGAAATCTCAAGATCGTGGACCTCCCTGCGGAATGGGATCACCTGAACAAGCGGCGTACCCTTTTGAATAAGGAACTCTCCATCTCCGCCGGTCCACAGGAATGGGAAATTGATATTGTTGTAGTAGGTATCAGTGTCAACCACGCCATCGAGAAGCTTAAGGCGCGTCTCCATGTGGTTAAGTGGTGGAGTAAAAATGCAAGATATACCCGGCTCCGTCTCCACAACCCAAGGGTTAATTAACTTCATCGGCATATTGCCATACGGCTTACTGGCAAGTGGGTGCTTGGGAATTTGAACAGCGTCGTGCGACGAAAGAGTTTCTCGTTGCGCAAAATTTAGAGGGAAATCCACAGTTATCTCCCCATTGCGAGCGAATACATACATATCGCACCACATTGGAATGATAAAGCCAGCCGACAGCGCATCTATAAACGGTACGCAGCGTTTTACTGTGCCGTTTGCAGGGTGATTGTCAAACTGCGGCTTTATTGATTTGAAATAATTGGGAGCCGCCTTAATGGCAGGCACCGGATTGGGTATGGCCCCCAACAGATGGGCCTCACAAGAAAATTTTATTTTCATACCTTCCCCTTCAAAGCAGGTAATTATACGGTGACCCCTTCAGCCTCCGGCTCAGACCCGTCTTCTGATGAAGACGCTTGGTCTTCAGCAGCAGCCACAGCAGCTGCAGCATCAGCCGCCTCTTGAGCGGCAATCTCCGCATCAGCGTGCTGCATAATCCACTCAAAGTCATCAGATGATACAGTGCTTCCAAAGTCGTTTGCTGCAACCTGACCAGATTTAACGGTATGCTCAAACTGCCGAAACGCATCTCTTTCAACATGGAGCTGGGAAATGCCACCAGCAGAAATGGTGGACTCAATTTCATTTAGCTTAGTCTGCAAGGCCTCAGTGAGCAAAGCTCCATTGCACAGCAAAAAGCTTGACCCAGTGTTGATCTCTGCCGTGCCGCTCGTCCAAACCGTCAATGTCTGTACCATTTTTCCACCTCAGGTTTTCATGATGTATGCCAGAGCATAGTATGGCGGGCGGTTTTCGTGAGCGCCACCACCACCTGTCGATGCTGTGGTAAATGTATGGGTGTGGGCGCCAGCGCTGTCAGCAGTTCCACTTACCGTATGGCTATGATCCCCGCCTGCCGCAGCGTTTCCGCTCAACGTATGGCTGTGCGCGCCATCGCTGTTAGTCGTGAAGTTGTGACTATGCGCGCCAGCGCTGCCCGTATCCCCTAAATTTTGTCTTTGCCTGTCCGGAAGTGGGGAAGCATTTGCGTCAATAATAAAAGTATTGCTTAGACTAAAACTGGCAGTGTGGGTATGCGCTCCGGTATTACTAGTAGAGCCACTATGAGTATGCGCGCCGGTATTTGAAGTATTACCGCTCAATGTGTGAGTGTGAGTCCCGGAGTTACTCGTGTTTCCAGACACATTGTGGGTGTGAGCGCCATCGCTCGCAGTTGTCCCAGTGTGGGTGTGACTTGGAAGAGTGTTTGTATCCAGAGTAACGGTGTTCGAGCCACCAGTTGCATCTACTGCATATGTATTGCCAGCGCCCACGACAAATCTGTCGCGCAGGTCGGGCGTACCGTTGGTGCCGTCGCAAATCACAAAGCCAGACGGAATAGTTCCGGTGGAACCAGACCACAGAAGAATTGCCCCGGCGGGGATTGCAACAATACCAGTGAGCAGGGAGCCGTCAACAGCGGGAAGCTGCGCAGAGCCGTTGAGCTGAACGATATTGTTTGCGCTGGTGCCGACATTGAGCGTGGCGGCAGTGCCAAGTTCGAGGTTGGTTCTTGCGCCAGCGGCAGTGGAGGAGCCTGTACCGCCATCGGCAATGGCAAGGTCAGTGATGCCAGTGATCGAGCCGCCCGTAATAGAAACACTGTTTGCAGCTTGGGTGGCAATCGTGCCGAGGCCAAGCGAAGTGCGGGCTGTCGCGCCATTTTCCGCAACCCAAGCTGAGCCGTTTCCAACGATAAAGTTTCCGTCAGTAACAGAAAGGGCGGCAATCTGATCGAGATTAGTGTCCCACGCCTGAACGCTCGTACCAATGTTGCTAGTGGTCAGAAATGCCGAAGTAATATTGACTACAGCAGACCCAGCACCAACGCCAGTGCAGTACACAATGGCGCTGTTGTTGCTTGTAATGGTGACGTTACCGCCAGAACCCTGAGTCAGGACAACAGACTGAGCTGTCGTGTTGCGCACGATGAATGTGCGCTTTGCGTCATTCGGGCTGATGGTGACGGTGTTTGTGCCGGAAGGAGAGCCAGCAAAAACAAGGACACCGTACTGACCGTCAGACAGAGTGCCGTCAGAAACAGTGAGCGTGTGGGTGGTCCCGGAGAGCGTGATGGTGCCAGCCTGAGAAACCATCCGGTCGATGATTTGCAGGTTGGTGTTCGTCGTCTGACCCCAAGTGCCTGACTGTTCGCCGTCCGCGATCAGCTCAATGCCGGAACCTGTATAAGTGCTAGGCATGTTTCAAACCCTATGCTGCGACTTTTGTCCAAACAGTACCCGGAGACGGGTTAACATTCGACCAAGATGCTCCAGAGTCTGGAACAATTTTACCCCAGACGGTGACATTTCCGATAGTACCCGTCCCGGCAACTCCGGTCAACGTTACAACGGCAGCGCCCTGCATGGTGATCTGACCGACAGAGCCAGCCGCCTGAACACCCGTTACATCGATATCTTTGCTTCCGACAAACCTTACAGAACCAATAGAGCCAATTGCCTCTATGCCGGTAGTCGGGACGTTTGATGTGCCGACAACATCTGGGCTTCCTGTTTCCCCGGCAGAGGACACACCATCAGGGTAAACATTTGCAGAAGCATCCACAAAGGCGCTGTTAACCAGTGCGCTTGCGGAAACGCCAACAGCGAAAACGTTTGAATCGGCTGACACAGAGGCATCACCAACAGCGGATGCACCCTGAACCCCGGAAACATCAACATTGCCAGCTGCAACAACAAGAACAGAACCGATTTGACCAAGAGCATCAAGGCCGGTCGTCGGTACGTTTGCATCAGCTTCAATGGAAACAGAGGATACTCCAGATATACCAGAGACCCCAGACGGATACACGTTTGAATTTGCCGTTACGGAGGCAGCACCAGAGGTATTTATTGCCTGAACGCCGACGACATCGACATCAGCATTTGCCGACACAGAGACGGAACCAATAAGTGCAATTGCACTTACGCCCTGAGCAAAGACGTTCGCCTCTCCGACAATGAAAACCGAACCAGCCTGAGCAGAACCGGACACTCCAGACGGTGCGACGTCCGCGTTCGCAACCACAGACACCGACCCGATTTGACTATCAGCCTGAACGCCGACAAGCCTTACAATGTCCCCGACACCAGCTGTTGCGTTACCCACATCAGCGAAACCAAACACGCCATTTGGAAGAGCAACAGAAGTTCCCGTGACAAGAACAGAGCCAACCTCTGCGGCTGCCTGTATGCCAGTTGTTGGTACGTTCGACTCACCAGAAATATCTGGGCTGCCAATTTGCGTTGAACCCTGAACACTACCGGTGAAAACAATTGTTTGCGCCGCAGCACCAACAAGGCCAATAGCACCAGATGCCTGAACTCCACTTGGCGCAGAAAGCGCACCTGCGGTTACGGAAACCGCACCGACAAATGCAGATGCCGAAAGCCCAGAAACGGGTGTATTGGAGTCTGCCGCAGGAATGGCAGTACCAATTTCCCCTAATCCAGACACTCCAGCAGGGAACAGGTTTGCAGTACCCGTCACACTAACAGCGCCAGATGCCCCAGATGCAGAGAGGCCCGTGACGCTTGCAACGGCACCAATGGCAACATTGGTATTGCCGACAGAAGCGGCAGCTCCAACCCCAGAAACCGATAGGTTTGAGGCAGCCGTTATCCTGACGGAGCCGATATTTCCATTTGCAGAAATGCCGGTTTCAGGAACGTTTGCAGTTCCTGTTGCGGTGAGGGTTCCAGTCTGCCCAACCGCAGAAACACCAGACGGGGCCGCTTTGGCCCCAGCCCTTACGCTAACAGTCCCAACAGAAGCAGAGGCAGATACCCCGCTTACCACTACTGGTAGCGGGGTACTCCATGCGCCTTCGGACCAAGTCCCCCGGCCCCATCCAGATATGAGGGCCATTGGGCGATCCCCCTATCAGGCGATACGGATGATCGCGCCAGTAGCCGTGGGCGTCGGGAACTGAATGGTGAACGTACCCGAGGTCGAGGTCTTGTTCGAGCCGAAGTCCAGAACAGCCACAGCCGGATCACCAGTTGCCGTGTCGTTGTAGATCAGAGCGCCGCGCGCCGTGATGGTCGCGGTGGTGAACGACAAGTCAGCAAAGTCGGTGATTGCAGTTGTGCCAGTCGCAGTGGGCGTGACATTCGTTAGAGCGCCACCACCAGCAACGTATGAGCCAGAGTTCGCCACTTCGTTCGTCACGCTGTACGCAGTGGTCGATGCGTTCAGAGTTGCAGTCGCAGTATAGAGAGCGAGCTTGAAGGTGTTACCACCAGTCGAGAAATTGTGGACGCCCTTCAGCAACTCGACTTTGAAGGAGGTACACATCGCGTTGCCGGAAAAGGCCATATC
>Ga0099848_1000927_pt1 | contig 13657 bp, 15 predicted proteins | sample CB_VirMetaG_3_FD_78179 | JGI IMG/M metagenome (GOLD analysis project Ga0099848, IMG submission 78179) | Freshwater to marine saline gradient viral communities from Chesapeake Bay - CB_1508_1S Viral MetaG | ecosystem: Environmental > Aquatic > Marine > Coastal | place: USA: Chesapeake Bay... | reverse complement strand
ACCTGCGAAAGTAACCCTTGTTTGAATATTATTATTTTCTAAAAATGTTAGTAATTCAAACCTTTTTTCAGTTTGTAAAGGTATTGCTAACCAATTAGGTTTAATTGAATCATCTGGTAAAACTAAATCACCGACACCCTGTAAGTTCTCAAGATATCTTTCAAAATTCTCTCTTCTAATTCTTGAGAATTTTTTAAACCTATCCAACTGTACTAAACCAAATGCCGCGTTCATCTCAGAACATTTCATGTGATAACCTAAAACACTATAAAGAAATTTATGGTCATATGGTATTCCATCGACTTGGTGGTTAAACCTTTCGTCCATGATTTCGGAATCATTTCCTAATCTACCCCAGTCTCTATACTGTAAGCATTTAACGACATGTTTTTCATCATTAAACATCACCATACCACCCACACCACCTGCGGTAATAACGTGAGATGCGTAGAAACTAGTCGTGGACACATCAGTCTCCATCGTTTCTGTTAATGTATCTGCCGAGTCCTCAATAAGATAAACATCTTGACGACCTATTAATTTTAGTTCCTTTTTTAACTCAGACCAATTTGGTTTATTACCTATCAAGTTAGGTAACATGATGGCCTTTACTTCTGGTGTTACTTTTGAGATAATCTCATCTACTTGTGCGACATAATCGCTAAGTCCTACATCTACAAAAATAGGTTCATAACCTAATTGAATAATCGGCGCTAATGTTGTTGAGAATGTACATGCCGGTGTTATTACTTTTGAACCTTTCAACAAATCTAAAGCAGCAAGGGCTAAAAGACATGCTGAGGAGCCCGAGTTAACAAAAACCCCAAATTTCTTACCAAAACGTTTCGCAATGGCTTTTTCAAATTCAACCGATTTAGGTCCCTGACCTCCAAGCCATCCACTACGTAGTGACTCTTCGACAGCTTTAATTTCTTCTTCTCCATATGATTCGAATTTATATGGTGCGTACCAAACTTTTTTCATTTTTTAACTATTTTTTTATATGATTTTTTATTTCTTATTTTGACTGCTATTTCATTTACTAATGATAAGTCTACTTTGTGGTCATTAATTGGGTTTTGTTCGTTATAAACATAATTTATGTTCTCCATAAAAACATAGTGTTCTTCTCCTGACATTTCAAGCATAGGAAACATAAATGATAAATCACCAGTCATCCTCCAATACACTCCATTTTCATCCTTTAAATCGGAAACATCGATATTCCTCCAAAGGAACGCCCTCCAAGTTCTAATATGTGACGCAGTAAATCTCTGTTTCCTTAAAGAGTCAAAATTGGTTTGTTTTTGCGCGAAACCATTTGCTCCTGAAGAATATCTAAATTTACCATTTGCTATCCAAACATCTTTATCGAGATAGACTTCGTTAATTCTATGAAGTGTTTTTGAGTCAGGTAACCAATCATCACCATCTACCTCAACACAAACATCTTCATCATTAATTAATGAATTATTTCTTATTACTTGGTCGTAATTTCCTGGTTGGTAAAATTTTTCTTTATTTTCTATTAAAATAAATCTATCGTCGTCCTTTATAATTTTTTTAACTATATCCACGCTTTTGTCTGTAGACATATCATCAGTTATATAACATTTAAAGTCTTTAAATGTTTGACTCATTATTGAGTACAAACATCTTTCTATATAGTTTTCGGCGTTAAAAAGAGTAGTCAATATTACCATTTTACAATTTTAATAAGTTTTTCCAATTTTTAAATATTTCCTCATCAGTTAATGATTCAGTATCATTATCAATGTAAGAATTACCATTAAATTTTGTTCCAGTCATCTCACATTCTTCTTTTACTAAAGATGCGACCTCACTTAAAGAAGACTGATAGACACACTCTATCATAGAATACATTTTAGGTTTATCATCAATAAACCCATATTCAACTACAGACTCTCCATCTACTAAAGATTTTACATAATTTTCATAGTAATTTTTGTCCGTTACGGTTCCGAATAAAATTACTTTTTTATAACCATCGTTTAATGCTCTCTCTATTGAAACATGAGTTTGTTTATTATAATCAATCGAACCAATAATTCCTGCAACACCTATACTATCATCTGATTTTATAGATTCAAAAACATCTGAAAAATTAGGTATAATTGAAAACTCTCCATCATAACCACTATGATAATTTCTTTGTTTTTTATTTAAGAAAACAACTTCATCCCAGTGAGGTTGTAATTTAGATACCTCAAAAATGTTTTTTTCATGACAAGAAAGAACAACTTTTTTAACATTAGGTCTCTGTTTTAAGTCCACAAAATGTGTTATTAGAATATCTTCGGGTTCAAATTTAAAATTAGAATGTATGTCAGATTTACACAGATTTAAATGATAATCGTGCGGACCATACATGACAGTTTCAATACCATTTTTGTTAAAGTAATTACATAATCTAGAAAGTGCATATGTCGACCCCCCTCTATCTGAAAAACCAGTTAAGATTTTAACTTTCGGTTTTTTAATATCTCTGTTAACAATCTTATAAACCTCTTCCGTTAATGATTCACTCGTTACCATTGTATTATGAGTACTTGATTTATTACCAATAAATAAGTGGTTAGTATTGGGGTATAAAACCTTTACCTTATTTGATAACGTATCAGAATCTGATATGATTATATCATAATCAATATTTTTTGTCTTATATAATCTACCACTAAATGTGGGTACCATATTAGGTCCCATTTTTATTTGTGTTTTACCGTCACCCATTATAGTACCGGGTATTGTATTAACAGAGAATACATTAGATTTAGATGATTTAGTTTCCGAAACAATTGTTAAATTGTGATTATTTAAATTTTTTAATATTTTAGAATCTAAATTCTTACATAATAACAATATTTTTAATATACTGTTTTCATTCTTCATAACCTTTAGAGGTAGTATGTCACTATTTTTTTCGGCAAACTTAATTCGATTTTTTTCCCACTCTTCGTTTGTTTGACCAATTGATTTGTGAGTTATACGTACATCGTATATAACGCCAATCTTGCAACCCTCTACAAAATTATTGATAGAAAAAGCAACATCATAAAAATGAAAACCACTCAAAGTCTCATCAAAATTAGATTTTAGTTTTGATTTTTGTAGTGCGATAAATAATCCATCAACGAGTACTACATCTTCTATTTTATTTCCTAAACTATTTGAGTATTTAGACTCCCATTTTTTACCCTCGTGTTCATGATTGACAATACCTTTCATTTTTGACGTGTCTTCCCACCATCTAGCTGATTTAGGTAAATTAGTAGAACCTGCAACACCTAAAATACCATAATCTGAATTCCTTTTAAAATGATTAATAATCTTATTTGCCCAACCTTTTTTTTCGAAATAAATGTCATCGTGACAAAGTACTACGATGTCATTTTTAGACTCATTTAAAATATGATTATAAGCTTCATTAAGAGAGTGAGTACCATTGTTTTCAAAAGGTATCACCTCAACATTTTTATGACCACAGGTGTTTTGAATGTATTTAACAAACTCAGGGTCAATTTTCTTAGTGCTGAATCCTATAGTAATCATTAGTCGTCAAATACTTCTATTTCTACCGTCTTTTTTGTTAGTTCAGTCCATTGTCCGTTATAACGAGTACCTCTAACTATATGGTTGTCTATCCAATGGTAGTTCCCTCCACGAGGTTTGTTCATTAACAAATTATGGTAATTAATTTTATGTGTTTTAAACCATTCTTCCGTTATGTGTCTATGTTCTTCAGTTCTTGAAGTAAAAAATGTAATAATATGACCTTCGTCATACCAACCATTTATTATTTCAATCGCATCGTCAAACGGTAAACAAGTTATCATTCTTTCCGGTTGTTCGTTGGGAATGTCATCAGTTATTGTGCCGTCAATATCGATTAAATAGTTTTTCTTTTCGTTTGCCAATACGGGACTCGTATTATTTTCCAGTTGAACCAAATCCATTTGCGTTTCTATCTTTTGCTTGTATTTCTTCTACTCTAATTAGTTCTACGTCCTTACCTTGGGTAACAGGACAAATAACTGCCTGTGCGATTTTATCTCCTTTATAAATAATTTGTTCTTCATTACTGAAATTAAATACAATAACTTTAATTTCCCCCGTGTACCCATAATCCACAGTACCGGGAGTATTTAATACTGAAAGTCCTCGTTTAATCGCTAAACCGCTTTTAGGTCTTACTTGAACTTCACAACGCTCAGGTACATCAAGATGTAATCCTGTAGGTACTAACGCTCGTCCAAATGGTTGTAGTGTTACCGTTTCATTCGCTCTTAAGTCAAAACCCGAATCAGTTTCATATGCGTATTCTGGTTCTTGATTTTCAGAGTTATAGATGTATTTCATTTGAATTTTGGTTTGACTGTATTGTTTCTCAAATGTTTTATTTAACTCCTCAATATCAATACCCATATTACTTAACAATTCTGCTGGGTTATCTGAATCAATATTGGACATTTTACTTCCAATTTCATTTAACATTTTATATGTGTTATTAAATTCTTTAATTTTATCAAACATCTTAATTAAGATTATAAATTTTATTCATCACATCGACCAATACTTTCACGTCTCTTTCACAATATTCTGCAATTGGTTGTAATCCATTTGCATTCCAATATGTGTCATGTACTAAATTACCTGAAACTTCACCTGTCTTTGGACTCTCCACACCTAATGCAACACACATTAAATCTAAAGATGCTGGAGAATTAAAAGAACCAAACTGCCATAATTCCTTGGTATCCACTGCCTTTAACTCCCACGGTTTGGTTCCAAGTGTTGGTAATATTTTTGGAGGTTTAATCCCGTTTACAATAAATCTTTTAGATAACATTGGCATATCAAACCCTTTAATGTTATGTCCACAAAGATGAAAATCTAACTTAAGTACTTTATTAAGTAAGTCTTTTACTTGTGTTAATAGTTTTTTTTCATCGTCGTCAGAAAATGTCGATGTGTGTACTTCACCACTTGGTGTTATGAACGAGAACGATGCTACAATAATTTTTGAAAAATCTGATACTAACGCAGCATGGTTTATAAAAATCTCATCTAAAGACTTTCCTTCGTCTTCAGGATATCGTTTTTCAAACCAATTTCGGTAACTTTCGAAAAGTCTTGCTAACTCAGGATTTTTTTGATTTAGAGTCGTATAATCTTTTTCAATACCGACAGTTTCTAAATCAAAGAATAAAAGTTTGTTTAATGGTACATCAATCATTTTACTAAGGTTTTATAAAATTCTGCTCTTGTTTTTGTTACTGAATTTAAATCATAAGTTCCGTTTACAGTTTCGTAAAGTCGTTCACCTAAATCTTGTACCCATGAAGGGTTTTTAATTAGTTTTTTCATATATTTCGACCAATCTTGATTTCTCTTTTTATCTATCAAAATAGCGTTTCCGTCCACAAATTCTCCATTCTTAATCGAATGTTTCAAATCAATAGTGTATGGTCCTACATCTGATGCGATAATTGCTTTTTTATAGAATCCTGCCTCAATGACTTTAAGTTGTGACTTCATTCTATTAAACATATGGTCTTTAATTGGTGCCAATGAGACATCAAATCTTGAATAGTTTTTTGCGTATGTGGTAATCGGTTGAGTCCATACTCTATGATAAAATGAATCTTTAATTTCATAATCATTAGGAGTGTAAAGGTCTAAAAATTTCTTTTGCTCTTCGGTCACCATCTTATAATTGTCTGTGAAAATCTCCTCATATTTTCTCCAAACTGTTTCTTCGGGTTTAATGGGTCTTTGTTTTTTTTCACCCGTTTGCTTGTTAATTTCTGTTACAGTACCTCTGATATCGAAACCACATAAATACATTTGAAATTCGTTTTTGAATTCACTTAAAGCATTTACCGAACCATTAAGTATCATTAAATCATGTAAATGTGATGACCCTCCCAACCATCCAAACCTTAATTTATCACTCGGTTCTGTTTTTTCTTTAAACTGGTTTTCATTTGGGTCGATAGCGTTCGGTAATACTACAACGTTTTTATTAATTTTAGAGATTTCATCTGCGAAAATTTTTGTCGTAGTGGTCACATAATCCGATTCTTTTAAGTTATTCTTAATATGAAAATCTAAATTGTTACTTCTAATCAATTCAAAAGCAGGATGCTCATTTCCTGGCATCCAATAATCATCAATGTCACATATAGTGACAATACCCATAGATTTTAATTTTTTAATGATAACTGGTGATTGTATATAATCTCTACCTATTACTCGGTGAAAATGAATAATTTGATATTTTTTCCAATAATTATCATCGTCGATTTTTGGTTCATAATCGATATCTACATGAAAATCTTCTCCATAAATTTTTTGAAGATGTACGTGTGGGTCTACTGACCTAAACTTACCAACACCTGTTTTGTCTGAAGGTAATACGAGTACATTTATTTTTGACATACTTTTCTTTTTTATGAAAAGTATAGGAATAAATGAGTAATAAGAAAAGGTATTACTTTATTTTTTTAATTTTTAAAACTTTACCTTCAAATATATGTTTACCAACTTTTAATGACAAAGTTTCATTTGTATTTTGAGAAGATTCAGTAATTAAACCTGCATTTTTTAGTTCTTCTTTAACCACATCTCTAACCGTATCACGAACAACATCTCTAATCATTTGTTTTAAATCACCACTTTCAGATGATTTTTGTTCCATAATGTTTTTAGATTTATTACTATTCATTAACCTTGACGCACCTTCTATTATTTCGTTAGAAAGTGTTGGTCCGTTAAGTTGTGGTTGGACGATTGGATTTTCAATCATCAATCTTTTTATTTCGTCGGGTAATTTGGAATTCAAAACAGCGTCTTGACTTATTGGTTTTGTGTTAATTGTTTCTTGAATTCTATGTTGTTGTGTGGAACTATCTAATAAGTTTTCAGGAATGTTATAATTCGCATTAACATTCTCATTTATATTTGGAAGTCCCATCGGATTTTGACCTCTAGGTACTTCATTATGTTTGTCCATAATTTTCTTTGATAGTGCCAGTTTTTGCATTAAATCACTCATCAGTCTCTGTATTAAATTGTACGTTTAAGAGAACTCTTGTCATACTTTTATCACCGTTTGGATTATAACCAGGTCTCATCTCTGTAAAATTATCCGTAGTTGGTTGATAAGTAAAGATTTTATCGGCTCTGAAAATTCTCCATCCTGGTAATGGTTGTTCTCCTGTTGTATTTGTATGAGATGCACCATCTCTATCCCAAGCCCTTAAAATTAAATTTCCTGCTTTACTATACCCTAAACAAACAGGTTCAATTCTTCTATAACCTTTACCTCCGGGTTCGTCACCATCGTAATATATAGTAACGACGATTTTTTTCTTTATTGAGTCTTGCATATCACCCAATGAAGCGATTTCAGTTAATAAAGATTTAAATGCCGTTAATAATTTCATCACTCTACGGTGTAAGGTTTACTTGAGTTATACTTATTGATTTTTATATCGTCTTTTCTTTCAAAAATATCGGTTGATGTACCTGCTCCTTGATTGTATATATCCAAAAACGCGCCAGTACCTCTACCGATGTCATCACCGTTGGCATTAGCGTCAGGGTGTACTGATGAATACTTGTCTGATTTAGGTGAAAAATCATTTTTTGGAAATAATTTACCTCTTTCCGCGTCTGCGATTGCAGATAAGTTATTATTTGGTTGGTAAAAATCTAATTTGTCTATTTGTTCAGCCATTATTTTATAGTTTTAAATAGTTGATTTATTTTTTTTAATTCTTCAGTTATTGCGGTATCAAATTTATTAATACCTCTTTCATGTTTATCGTGAGGGTTTACCACAATACCATCTTTTTCGTGAGTATCTATATGTTGGTTCATCATACCAGTATCGGATTTTATTGACTTACCTTGTTCTAAAGTACCCCTCCAATGGTCTAATACGTGGTTACACCATTTTTGCATTCGTTCTCCTCCGTTTAATATATAGGGAGCGTCTTTACCGTCTCCCTGATAAGAGTCAAACCAATTTTTAACTCTTTTTAAAACGGGATAACCCATAACACCTGTTTCTCGTAATTCCTTATTACGATTATAACCCTCGGTATTACTATCACCTTCAACCATTTCAAATGATTTTTGTAAATGGTTTTTTAGTGACTCAGGTAATTTAGCTTTTCTATTATATAAATCTTTATTCATTTTTTAACATTTTAATTAACTGTGGTACGGATATTCCGTCAGCACTTGCCATGTTCTTTAATGCTTTGATGTTTCTTTTTATAATAGGCGAAACACTATCATCACTTAATTCTTTCTTGGTTAAGTCTTTATTGTCAGATTTTAAAACCAAAGAATCTTCCGCCATTTTTATTATTTGTTCTTTGGTGAACTCTTTTTCGGTTAGTCTACCTTTCATTACAAAATCCTTAAGATTTTTAAATCTTGATGTTTTATCAAGTTTTGGGTCTTTCCCCATTTCTGACGCCCTACCTTCAGCTTCGTTTTCATCAAAATCTAATTTATCTACAAAATAATCTATCGTATCCTGTGCATTCATAAATTTGGTTTCTTCAAATCCAAATGCATCTTCCATATCTTCTTCTCTCACTACAGATTCTCCGTAATAAACTCTATATCCTCTCATTAAAGGGTCTTGTGTTTGGTGACCTGCCGCGACTCTTTTGTCCATAGTACTTAAACCCGGTGCCGTTGTTCTTGGGTCTAAAATAGGTATTTTAGAGTTGTTCATGGTACCATCAAAATCGACTAATTCTTCAATCTCTTCTTTACTTTCTTTATTCCCTTTAATTTGTTTTTCAAATTCTTTATGAGTAGAACAAGGCATAAATTTTCTTTCACCCTTTTCTCTATGTATGTGAGTTCCTTTACATCCAATCTTTTCAGCCTCTTTTTTGGCTTCCTCCCTTGTTTTAAAAAGTTTTAATTCCATATTGACTTTTTTCTATAAATACAACAAAAGAAGTATTTATCTTAAAAAAGGAATATGTCAGGGCAGAATATTAAAAATTATTATTTTAATAGATTTGATGCGAGATTGTCACAAATAGGTAATTTTGACATTACACTATCATCTGATTATGCAGGATATGATTCTGAAGTTGTTTATTCGACAAAATTAATAGGTGAAGATAATGGTAATTTATTACCTGTTAATATTGATTTAAATTCTTCGTTAAGTAATCAAAAATCAAATTTATTATGGGGTCAGTTTTATTCAGGTAATACACTTGTGTCTAAAAACTATTATAACCCAAATAATGAAGATTTATCTTGTAAAACGGCAACTACTTTATGTGACATAGGGTTAACTGCTACAGATAACGGTTTATACGATACTATGACAGGTCAAAGTATTACATTTACTATGGGAGCGGATGACTATTCGGTATTTAATCCTCATTATTATGACAGAAGATTAAAATTACATACGGTCACAGGTTTTACAAGTTCACCAAATCATAGGTTTTCTGGTAACACAAAAGAAACGGTATATAATATAATATCCAAAACCGATGATAATGTCGGGTATTATAACGAGTTATATGGGGGTTTTTATCAAGGGTTTTATAAATTATCGGGTTATGACTATGAAGTTTTACCTGAGAGATTTAATAAAGGATGGACGACTGAATTTTTATTAAAACCAAGAAAAACTGATGAGTATATTATCGATTCAAATCGAGTTTATTTAAATGACGTATACCCTAATAATTCAGGAACTTTCTTTTTTATGGGTGCAAGGTCAGAGAATAAATATTATCACCCCGCATCAGGAAGCCCTATAAGTGATACCGGTTACACAAGAGTCACTTCAGGTTTAACTAATTGTATTAAAACATGTTCATGCTCAGATACAGGCGTAACTAATTCTGAATGTATTACTGTATATCCACAAACCGCAACGACACAAGTACATAACACAGGTGGTTGTGGTAGTTACACATCGAATGAACCTGTTAATTTAAAAGAACCTGATATTGATTTATTTTCAAACGCATTGTCCTTCAGACTTTCAGGGTCACCTGAAAATCCGAAAATATGTGTTAAGTACATTAAATTTACAGGTGATTGCATTACTACTGGAACTTGCGAAACAACAGGTTTAACGTACACTTCAGGATATACTATAGTTGAAACGTGTTCTTCAAAAGGTATTTATGATGATTGTAATTATGAATCTTGTCCTTTTGGTACAGATGAACGATGGGTTATGATAAGTGCAGTTTTTTCAAGACATAAAACGTTAGAGGAATGTGATTTATTAAATGTTGGCGGTTTAGGGGATGTTAGGGAATTACTATATCCATCAGAAATAAATGGGGCGTCATATAACATTATCATGCCACCTCAAACTCATTCGGGGTCTACAAAAGAGATATTACAAAACATTATAGAACCTAATCGTAAGTGGTTTGAAAATTATTTGGACAGATTAGGTAATCTTTACATTTACGTTAACGGATATCGATTTATGACATTAGAAAATTTTGAGGAAATAATACCTCACGAACTTAACACAGAAAAAGAAAAACAGTTAGGAGTACCGTTTAATATTTCTTTAGGTGGTGGTACTCAAGGTTTAAGAGAAAGTTTAGTATTTAGTGGATGTTCTGGTTTAACGGGTCCTTATATTCAAGACCCCGAATTGATGCCAAATGAAACATTATCGGGTACAAGTTTATCCGGATTGACCACAAATATTGTCATGGAACCCGAATTTGGTGGGACATTTATGGGTGGAATTTCACAATTTAGAATGTATTCAGAACCATTATCTGCACCACAAATACAGCATAATTTTAGATTATTAAAAGACAGATTTGATTTATATGATTTTTGGTGTTCAAATTGTAAAAACTGTTTAACATCATGAAATTAACAAAAAAATTAATTTGATATGACATTCTTCATAAAAAAAAATAGCACATTACCTTATCTATCAGTCGAGTTATTCGTTGATGGGGGAACTCAGTATAGGAATATTACTGATAACTTTTCATCATCTACAATAACTTTTAGTATGATGGATGAAGAAAGTGGTATTTTTAAGATTTTAGATAAACCCGTTTCTGTTGTTGAAAATTATACAACCGGTGACGGATTAAAAAGTTATCGTTTAAAATATCAATTTACGAAAAAAGAAACATCAAAAATAGGTAATTTTATTGGTATTTTTAAAATAAAAAACTCAAACGGAGTATACCAATTACCAATTATTAATGAAGTTAAAATTAGTGTTTTAGAATCTTTTTCTGATTCTGATTTTTGTTGTAGACCTAATAGGGGTGGTGATATTGTTATATTCCCATCAGAAACTCCAAGACAAAGTTTTACCCCAACACCAACCCCTTCGGTTTCTCCTACTCCGAGTGTTACACCTACAATAACTCCTTCAACATCCGTTTCAAACACAACTACACCAACACCATCGGTTACAGTTACCCCAACACTAACTCCGTTTTTAACACCATCACCCACACCATCTATAACCCCAACCATTTCTGTTACACCATCTATAACCCCAACCATTTCTGTTACACCTTCAGTCACAAAAACACCAAATTTAACACCAACACCATCGTCAACTCAAGGAGATAAAACTATTTATGTATACTATCCAAATTTATAATCATGTCATATACTCAAGAAATAAAAGATAAAATATCACAATTAGCATCTGAATCTTCAGATGATTGTACTGCCGTAGGTTACGGGTTTAAAGAAAAAGATGGTAAAATTACAAAAGAAAAATCAATTATTTTTACTTTCAAAAAGAAAAAACCATTAGAAGAACTAACCCCTGATGAAATAATACCTGATACCATTTCTATCGGTGACATAACACTAAAGACTGACGTACAAGAGGGTATTAATGAGTTAGTATCATATGAGGCGTGTCCTTCAGATTTTTATTTTTGGAGTTCAAACTCAACTCTAAACCCTACTGGTGCTACTGCACCTATACAGCAAAACGAGGTTAGACCTTTAAAAGGTGGTTTACAAATACGTAACCAATCTTTAGGATTTTTAGGTACTATGGGGTTTATTGCGGTTGATAAAGATACCAACTCGTTGGTTGGGGTTACTAACGCACACGTTATGACTAATATATTTTTCCGTGCCGATGAGTCAGGTCGTGATATTTCAGATGTGTATGGTGATAATATGGGTCAACCCGCAACAAGTACAAGTCAAAGAGTTGGTGTGACTAAAAGATATATACCCGTGGTTGGGGGGTCATCAAATATAAATTATGTTGATGGTGCGATTTTTACATTAGACGAATCACAAATAGATTTAAATGAGTCATATAAGTATTATGGCTTTTCATTTACAGGTGCTCCACCGTTCGCCACTACTGAAGAAATTGACGACTTAATTAATAACGATTTTAATTTTTACAGTGTAGGTAGAACCACGGGTGCTAAAGGTGAGGGTAATACTAAGTTGAAATTTTTAAGTTATGATACCGTTTATGTTTATAACACACTAACATCTTCAACTGCCAGACTCACTCGTTATGATGAATGCATATCATATATTGCAAGTGCATCAACAACGACCACAGGTAATGGATGTTTTTATCCAATTAACTCAGGTGACTCTGGTTCAGCGTTGTTAGCGGACATTGACGGTACAATAAAAATAATTGGTCTATGTTTTGCGGGTTCAACACTCAGTCAACCCGATGGATATATGAGGATTGGAAGGGCGTGTAGAATAGACCGAGTTGCGGAAGAACTTAATATTGAATCCTTTACAGGTCAAACAGTTAACTTTAGTGATAAAACTGACCCTCAAATACATTATGAGGTTGGTTCATCTTCACTTAGTGCGGTAACAATAAACGGTGATAAGTACTACCAATTAGGTACAATTTCGTAATGGAATTTTTCATAAAACAAAATAGTGAATCTCCCATACTGATTATGGAAATCGTTCAAGACGGTAAAACACGTAATTATATAGATTTTCAAGAAAAATTAGTAAACGCAACGATTAGATTTTCTATGAAAAAAGAGTCTGACGGATTACAAAAAATTTTTATGAACAACTCGTATATTACGGAAAAACTTTTAAACAATCCTGACTCACCAAAAGAATACTACATTTATTATAAATGGACTTCACGTGATACAAATCAAAAAGGTAGGTTTATTGGTGAATTTTCTTTAATAACAGAAGATGGTGAGTTAATTGTTCCTATAAATGAAAAATTATACATCAACATAATATGATTTCATTACTTCAAATATTAAAAGAGCAGATTACCTCAATACCTGTCCATAATATTTCAAAATCGGCACGTAAGGTATATGAGTTATTTAAAAAACAGTACCCACATGTTCCTGAGTATGTTATCATGGATTTTTTAAATGACAAAGATTATAGTAGTTTTTCCAAGTATGAAATCTTAAAAGGTCTTAGTGAAATACCAAAATATGTATTAAGAAATTACGATTTAAAAATTTTACATGTAAACCCAATGGATTTTACTGACTCAACAATAGATTGGTTTATTGATAGAGATTTTGGTGATACCGTTGAACTCGCGATACCTGATGATGAAGAAAGAACCAAAAGACAAAGGGATATGGCAAGAGCCGATGGT
>Ga0099848_1000924_pt1 | contig 13660 bp, 33 predicted proteins | sample CB_VirMetaG_3_FD_78179 | JGI IMG/M metagenome (GOLD analysis project Ga0099848, IMG submission 78179) | Freshwater to marine saline gradient viral communities from Chesapeake Bay - CB_1508_1S Viral MetaG | ecosystem: Environmental > Aquatic > Marine > Coastal | place: USA: Chesapeake Bay... | reverse complement strand
TCTTGCATTGGTGTTTTCATTTCTCTATTATCTATATTTTCTAATTATCTCAAATGTGCGTTTTAAGTTCTTATCAAGATGAGGTTCGTCTCCATATCTAGCACCCGACCAAGCCACTGTATAACCGTAATTAGCAGTCCAGTCTTCTTTTTTGACTACATTGCCATTTACCTTGTGGAGGTAAATCCACGGTATATTGCCGACAAGCTCTATCTCGATACCTATCTTCTTAAGTCTTTTTACAAAAATGTTTATTTCGTTCATTCCTCTTTTGTGTTATTCCCGCTCGGTTCAATTTGCGCCTATTTTTAACCATCTGCGCCCGTTTATTCCCGTTCGGGTATATGTTTATAGATATATTTTTGGTTTTGCGGTTTGGATTATGTGTAGTTGCGTATAGTTTATCGGTTTGTAATTTTGCCGTATTTTGTACTCTAGGTATAAATTCTGGCTCAATTCGGAACTTGTTCGAATAATTGTGCATTGTTTGGCACTTTTGGGTGTAATGTTGCTTTTATCGCTCATTTTGACCAGCTTTTGTGCCTTTAATTGCACATTATCGTTCAATTCTGAGCTATAAATGAACGATATATGGCCCAGACTGACGGAATTTAGCTAAATAGCGTCAGTTAAGTGACGGAATTTCCATTGTTCAACATATCATCCTGTTCAGTGTAACTGAACGTCCCGTTTAGTCAGTCTATTACTTGACGTATCCGTAATACTTAATGGTCTTGGCCTCACGATCCTCCAAGCCATGTGTCCCACCATTGATACGCTTTGTCATTAACAAGATCGTATCTTTATTTACACCCTTTGCTGCGATGTCCCACAACTTGTTACGCTCAAAGAAAAACAAGGCAGACTCAAATGACAAATCCGTAGCCACGATATCTGGGTTTTCCATGATGCTTTGGTCATTCATATGATTGGCAAAGTTCTGGTAATTGGATTTGCCTGTCAATTGAATTGCTCCACGACCACGATACTTCCAACCATCTCCACTAGCAGTATCACCATTACCCATACGAGATGCGTATACAATATTGGCAATCTTCTCTGGATTACGGGCATATGCATTGGCATCACGACCGGCATTCTTAAAATACTTAGCAAAGATTCTATTCAAACCATCAGCAGAATAATTCAGATTCTCGGAAAACACTTTGAATCCACCGCTCTCGTGAGATGTCTGTGCGAAGAAGTGTGCTGCCTGTTCAGGCGTTAGTTTGTAGTAGGCCATTGCAGCCTTCATTGTTCCAGGTCCAAATAGGCCATCGGCCTCTACCCCAATTTTCTTTTGTAGATTTTTTAAGCTCATAATTATTTACGAAGATAGTTTACCATAACTGTATCGCCAACGAATACAGGTTTTTTTCTTGCTGCAACCATTCCGTTTACACGGAAGTAGTATACATTCTCAAATTGTAGTGTGCTTTCGCCCCTCTTGTGCATCCATACAGAATCAACCACACCATACTCTGCTGTGTATCGATCCATATGCCCACATGTAACCAATAGGCTACAGAGAGACATGATTCCCAGTAATTTCATCAATCCATTTTTTTGCTTCTTCCTCTGATGCAAAGACTCTAGTCAGTTGCATGTTTACATAAACTCGCCATAGACTAACTCCGTTTACCACGGCTTCTACCAATCTTACGATAGTGGCTTTTTTTGATTTCATTTTGAATACAATTAAAAACATCATTGAACTCAGGGATAAATAAATCCCTAGGCGGAACGGGCCTCGGAGGAACTTCACAAACCTCCGTCTGCACGAATATCTTTTTCAATACATTAATCATTCTACTTCTGCTTTTTTATAGAAAAAAATAAAGTCTCTTATATCTTCTAGTTTAGTAAAGAACCTTTCTGTCTTGTCAATGTAGACACGAAACGTTTCATGTTCTTCTGATGAATGCAGGAAGATGCCATCATCGAATGACCAGTATGTATAGTTGTGGTCTTCGAATTCTTCTTCTACTACATGTTTCTTAAATCCTAGTTTTTCTAATTGGTTGTGCATTTTTATACTATTTGTTCTGTTTCTATTCCGTGTCTGATTAAAAGGGCTACGCCTTCTAGTGAGTTGTACTTTTGCTTGTAGCATACCCTTTTGATTCCGCTTTGGATTATCATCTTGGCGCAGTCTGGGCAAGGGCTGTGAGTTACATAGATGGTGCTGTCCATGGCAGAGTTCTGAGACCCAGCGCATTTGGCCAAGGCATTGCTCTCTGCGTGTAGAACTTCCTTCTTTGTTACGCCATTCTCTTCGCAATCATTTGGCCATCCTTTTGGAGTTCCATTATATCCAATGGCGATGATATTGTTTTCTTTGACGATGATTGCTCCAACCTTGGCTCGTGTACATTTGCTATTTGATGCAATGACATCAGCGATGTCCATGAATATTTTGTCAGGTATCATATAATTAGTTTCTTTTTTCTTTTGTCTTTACTCCAGTTTCTTACGGCTGCCTTCCAGTCCTTCATTTTGTTTTTACCGACCTTCCAGCCTTTGCTTTCGTAGAAGTTAAAAAATGCTTCAGCTTCAAATATATAGTTTTGTGTTCCATATTCCAGCATATAATTTTTAACTTCTTCTAGACTAGGCTTCTTGAACCTGTCGTTTTTCAATAATTCCATTGCTTCCATCGGGATCTTGTCTTCGCCATATACCTCCGTCAGAATCAACATAAATAGTTTCTTGATTTCTTGTTCCATATTCCATCATTATGTGGTTGTACAAATTGTTTTCTTCGCTATATAGTTTTGGGTTGCCTAACCAATGTTCAACTGCCTCGATGGCGTGAATCACTGTGCTATGGTCTTGGTTTAATATGCTTCCGCAATTTTTTAATGTTAGTTTAATTTGTTTTCTAAGGATGTAGTAAAACAACTGCCTGACTATGACTAGTTCTCTGAGCCTAGACATTGACATCCAGACCTTCTCTTGAAAGCCAGACGCTATGCTTACTGATTCAATTAGATTTTTAACCTCATTTGAATTCCTTGTATATTTCATTTTGTAGTATCTTTTGGATTGTGACTGCGTAGAATTCACCTCCTTTTTTTCCTTTGTATCCATTTTTGTTTAATTGTCTTGCTATTTCATTCATGCTCAAATCCTTTTTGTGCATGGCAAATATCTCTTGTACTATTTTTATTTCATCTTTTTTGGGTTTCAGAGTCCCATCGACATTATCATATCCTAATGGCGGATTCCCACAATAGGTAATCTTTTTGCTCTTGTTATGCCCCATGACTGCCCGAATCCTATCTGACATCTGATTGCTTTCGAATTCAGACAAAGCAGACATGATTTGCATAATCAACTTGCCATGCGATGTAGATGTATCAATCCCAAGATCAATCGCATAAAATGCTACACCCCATTTTTCTAGCCTTTCCAGATAGTTAAGAGTCTCTCGAATGTTACGGCCAAATCGTGATAGTGAATAGACTACTACGGCATTGATATCGCCTCTTTCGATTCGCTGCATCATTCGCACAAAGTTGGGTCTATTCTCAAACTTACGGCCAGATATACCGGCATCTTTGTAGTGCTCGACTACTTCGATTCCTTTGTATCGGCAAAAGTCTTCTATCCTGTCCTTCTGGGTCTCTAGAGATGAGCCATTCTGTACCTGTTCAATGTGAGATACACGACTATAAATTACTGCTTTCATTTTTTTAGGTAGGCCTTACATAGTTCCAGTTCGGCACAAGTTATTTTATTTTTATCTATTTTGTTCAAGATTGACAGCATCCAGCCATTGTCTTCCAACTGGGCTTTTCTAATTGCCTTCTTTAGTTTCCTTTTGCGAATTAGAACTGCGCTCATCTAAGGCCTCCTTTAAGTTTTGGACTACTGGAACGACATGGTTTTTGTCTTCCATCATTACATTGCAATGGCCGAAAATTCTCTCAGCAACTGCCTTTAGGTCTCCGACCGAATTGGCATGACCAATCCATGTGATTCTGTCGCTATAAAGCATGTATTCGTTTTTCATAACTGATTAAAAATTGATTCTATTTCTTTTATGTCATATGGCGTAAAATCTATCTCGCTATATGCTTCAATAACTTCTGCTGTATTTGCGTACAGGCCTTCTGATATGTCTTCGCTTAGTGTTTCCCAGAAAGATTCAGAATTTTCTAGATACATAAACTGATGCCATGACATAACTTCATCTCTAGTCACTACTCCTTTTTTGCAATTGAAGTACCCGCCAATATCTGCGCCTCCTTCGTCATAGTCTGAATTGACATCCAGTGAATAAACTTCGCTCAACTTGCGAAAGAATTCAGATACAGGACTCCAAGCTGAACCGCCACTGATTACAACTACATCATTTTCCCAGAACATGTCCAGTTCAAAGTACCGACTGCCATATTCATCATACGGATTGCCTTCTTCTTTTGAATCTAGACCTAATGCAATCGGAAAGGTATCGTGATGCAGTGAACCAGAGCCCAGATCAATACTTTTTTGTTTGGCCTTCATGACATTGTCATACATGGCCTGTAGGTTTTCTTTTGAGCCAGTAAAGACAGCCCAGTTTGAACAGATGTTTGCCATAGTTTTAGTTATTGTGAATTGTTATTACTTCGTCAATGATTGTATGTGGGTCTGACATTTCTCTCATGATTTCCGCATCGATTTCTGGCGTACTCCACTCTACAATTTCTTTTGCTTCTTCTGCGCTGGTCGCTGGAACTTCAATGTAAACTTCGTATGTGCGATGTACTTTTATTGTATACTTTTCCATTAGTTTATTTTTTATTTTTATTGATGTAGAAGTTTGCCACATATCCTGCCATAAGTTCATTGATGTGGCTTATGATGTATTCTTCGTTTTGATTAAAGAAATCTTCTAGCATTTTCTGTGCTTCTGCTTTGTTTGGGTAGAAGAACTTATGTTCCAGTGCATGGCTTTGTATGTCATACAAAGACCATTCTAGTGATGTATGCTTAATGTTTTTAATTGTCATATCTTATGTTAGGAATGTGGTTGGAATGATGGACACGATGCCTTCCGATTGTACATTGCATTGGTCTAGTTCAATGTCGTAGACATCTCCATTTTCAAGCATTTTGTTGAACTTATCTTGTGCCTCATCTTGCGAAGATGCCTCAATTTCAACATATGTGAACCATTCTCTTTTGTATTTTATTTCGTACTGCATAGTTGTTATTTTGTTTTCTTTTGTTTTCTTTCCAGAGCATTAATCAACATGTTATCAATCAAATTGTCATTGTCATGCACAACTATTTCTTCGTCATCCCAGTCATTTTGCTCCATGATTTGTGTATCAATCATCTCACGAATCTCTTGATTTCTTTGAAAGTAATTGCATTTTTCGTATGCTTCACTCTTGGAATCAGCATCAACTAGGATTTCTGCTGAATAAATTCTGGTTATTGTTACTCTGTAGTTTGCCATATCTTTTAATTCCATTCTGAATAATAAATGTTTTCGTCTTCGTAGGCTTGTTCGATTACTTCTTTGTCTAGCAATATATTTTCTTGGTCATATCCCATATGCTTACGCAGAAAACCAGCAGCCAAATGTTCTTCGTCTGTATAACATGCTCCGTCATTGATGCAGAATCCTTCATGAATTCTTTTGCCAGTCCATGTGCATACACGAATATTGCCAAGGTCATGTTCTTCATCGCTCAATTGGAATCCTGTTCCTTTATAATCGAAATACTTGTTCATTTTATTTTAATCTTATTGATTTTGGTTATGGTCTGCAAGTTGACCAGACGATATTCTTTCTTCTGCAAATCGTATACTGGCATGTATCCAAGTTCACGAATATTGGCAGTTTGTTTCTTTTTTTCTGGATTCTGGCTGATGTATTTCTTTACGCCACATCGGCCATTGATTGTACGAATTGTTCCGTCTTTTTTTGTGAATTCGGCAGAGAAGAACTTTCCGCTCTTCATGACTGCAATTGCGTTTGTTTTATTCATAGTATTTTTTATTTGTTTGTGATTTGATGGTACGAATATACGACATAGTATGTATATGTCAACATTTTATTTGTAAATGGCTCTTTTCTTTTGTGAATTGGCTTGTCTCCATGCCAGAGCATACTTTTCTTCTGTGGGGCTCAGAACATTCAGAATCTTATTTGGGCAATCGTAACAGAATGGATGCATAGATTCATGCATTATCTTATAAGAGAATTCATTCTTGGTATTTCTAAACTTGACAGCATAGGCCTGTACTTGGAATTGGCTGTTCTGGACGGCAAGATACATTTCGTTTTGTTTTAAAGAAAAACTGATGATAGTGTTTGGGTAAAATTCTGCCAGAAGAAAGTTTCGAACTTCGATTCTGGTCATTTTTTCTTGTTGTGAAATAGATGTAGTTCCCATTTTATTTTATTTTATTTTAGTGTTCAAGTATTACTACAGATTTCTTGCCTTTGCCGAATGCGCCAGAGCACAGGCCACATTTCGAGCAGTTCGATCGAAATCCCATTTCTGCTGATGCTGGGCATTGGATGAATTTAGTTTTGTTTTCTTTTATGACTACAAAGGAGCGAAAGCCAATCATGGATGCGACATATTCCTCGTCTGGGCTGTGAACTGATGCCATGAAATAATCGGCATATTCAATTTTCTTTCGCCATTGATGGGTATAACCTGTCCAAGATTTTGCCATACCAGCCATTCGAGCAACTAAATGCAATGGAATCAAACTGGGCTCACCATATGTTCCGAATCGAATGAACTTGCCTTTGCACATCTCCAGAATTTGATTTTCCATTTCTTCGTTAAGTTCTGGAACATCGTCAAATGATTGATGTAGTTTGCCTATGCTTCGCAAGGCAGAAAGAAAGCCAGAATACTGCATCATCTTGTGGGTATAACAGGCAGACAAAGAAGCTCCATTGCTGACTGCGAATGGGCAATCGAAGCAGACCTTGCCATCATGCGAAAAGAATTCTCGCATGGATGTGGGGCTCTGAGCAACTTCGTACTGCTCTCTAGAGAAGTGATAGGTTTGAACAATCTTCTCACCTTTGGCAGCAATCTTTTTGTTGCTGGTAGTATTCAATGAGATTACATTGATAGTCTCATTTTGTCTATACACAATTCGTTTCATTCTATTTTGTTTTGATTTCGGTTTCTAGGTAATTAGCAGCATCAACTAAACGATGCCATGCATCCCACATCATGTCAAAGGCATGTTTCCCTCCTAATTTATTTTCCAAATCGGCATGTTTCACCATTAGATTGAAAACCTGCCTTTTTGCTTCATGTATGTCGGTATGCCATACCAACAATTCTTTTTGTGTTATTCTGTTAGTCATTGTATTTTGATTTAAGTTCTTTTTTAATTTCGTTTAGTTCTTCTTTGGCGATTTTTTCCTCATCCCAAGATTGCTCGTCATCGTCTCGATAGGCATTTGCCAAAGCATCCAGCCATGTTCCCATTGCCCGTTCATAGATAAGTTCATGCTGTATCTGAATGTACCTTTCAACAAGTTCTTCGAATGTATAATGGTAGGAAAGGGATTCGATTTTCTCTTGTAGGATTTCTGGTTTGATTGTTTTGAAATTCATAGTGTTATATTTGATGATTCGAATATACAAACATGTCGTATATGGTTTGCCTGTTTATTTGTGAATGGATGTTTTTGTTTGTAGAAAAACAGAGCCCCAGATCGAAAGTTCTGGATTTGGGGCTCTGAAAATCTATTTTAGATAGTTACAAAATCGTTATACATTGTATTCTCTTCAATCCAGCGCATGATAGTGTTATAGGCTGTATTGTTTATTTTGTGACCTGTACCTGCCATGAGATAGTTTTCTTTCTTTTCTGCATCGCTAGGCGCAGCCATGTGATTCGTGTATCTGGTAACGGCATTGAACAAGCCCCACAAAGTATCACCTTCCAAATCTTTTTCGATGGCATAGGCCTGTGCAAATTGCTCGATTTGATTTTTCTTTCTGGTAGATACTTCAGTTTGTTTTGATTTAGTTTCTACAGAGAAGATAGATTCGATGACTCTTTTCACGATGTTTTCACTCACATCTTTGGATGCCATAACTTCGAAAGCTTTGAACATCTTCTCGTCTGCTGCAATGGTCTGACGAAAATCTGCAATGGCTGCATCGATTCTGGCTGATGCGCTCTGGGTATGGCGAAACTTTGTGCATTCGTTTAAGGCAGCATGGAAAGTATTTGAGCATACGACAACTTGATTGCTAGAGCCAAAGCCTATAGATGATGAGCCATCATGCGAATTCAAGGCAGTGATGTATCGCTTTACATTTGATTTGCCGATGTAGGCATCTGGAAGTTGGGCTTGAAGATATACCTTTTTTCCTCCTTGCAATTGGCCGCCACGATTCGTCTCGATGTTCAGAGATTCAGTTGCAGCGATGATTGTATCGGCAAGTTCAGAATTCTGCATGATTTCGTACCTGCCTTTGACAGAGCCCAAGCATGAAGTTGGGGCAACTTCGCCAAGGTCATAACGGAAAATCCCGTAGTGGTCTGTGACTAGGCCAGATGGATGTACGAATTGCTCTTTTTGTACTTCCCAGTTTAGGCCAGTTGCATTCAATAGTTCGATGGTTTTGATTTGATTGTTCATAATGTTTTTTTTGTTTGGTTTTTATTTTGGTTTATTTATTTTTTTTAGTGTTTGGGGCTCAGAGAGTCATAATCACAGCAAATGATACAACAAGAGCAAAGAATCCTACATAGGCAAAGAAGACAGGAACAGCAGTTGACAAGGCAGCAGCAGTCAATAGGACAGAGCCAAGAATCATGCAGATGCAGGATAGGATAGAGATAGATTTTTTCATTGTGTTTTGTTTTTATTTTTATTTTACTTCGTGTAATTGTACTCGATTAGGAGCAGGAAAGTTTGTTGAGAGTAATCCTGCTGTCACAGCCCCGATGGCCATGACAAGCAGAATAAAAAAGATTGATGATTGTTTCATGATTTAGTTCTGGAAACTTGCCAAATATTGTTCTACATGTTTTTGGTTAAGACCAAAGAATACTTCAGTATCTCCATTTGCTTTTTTGATTTTAACAATGTGCCTTTTGAAATTCCAACATGCGTTTGGCATTTCTACATAGTTAGCGATTACTTCGATGTTTGTGTTTGGTTGTTTCGTTTTCATGGCAGCGAAATTATATATGGGCAGTATACAGGTCAAGCATTTCTTTGTGAATGGACCAAAAATTGAGTGAATAGCCATTTTCTTGAGTGAATGGAATATCTGGCAGATGTGTTGATATTGTGGTTATCTTATTGTAAATCAAATAGTTGTGCTTTTCTATTGATCCCGAATAGGTCTGAACAGGCAGCGATGCACATATATAGGAATGAATGTGGGGAATTGTGGGCTTTTGTGGGGATGGTAACTGGCCTTGTGTTCATGTTTTTTGTTTTGGATTCTGGCAGTTTTTTCTTATTCGCTGCCGAGCAGAGCGAAACGATATCGAAACGCACATTTGTCTGTATATGGATGTTCAAATTCAGTTCATTTTTCGCTCGAAATCTGGCCAAAACCGAAAAAGGTAGGTGAAATCGAATTAAAATCGGCCAAGACATTGCCCATGGGGGGCTCTTTTTTTCGGGGCTGGCCGCTGCCTATAGCATCGTATTACCACCACCGCTCGCACATCCCCTAATTTTCAATGGACCTTTTTACACAGAAATACATTTTAGGCTCCCAAAAAACCGTTGTTAGACTCAAATTCATGGTACTTTTTACCGATTTGCCATTTTTAGGGTGGGGGGTATATTTTTTTATGGGGGTATAGACAGTACCTTTGCCCGTATGGAATCCAAAAAAATATCTTTTATTGAGGAGTACGAGGTAACGCAGCGACTTTTAGCAAAACTACCAAAGGTTGATGCCTTGAATACCTTGGTTATTAATGTCAGCCCAGACTACAGCAGCATAATTACGCAGCGCATTTTGCATCACTTATCGTCTAATGGGCATTTACCACATTTGGACCATGTTGATGTTCCCTATCCTGGCGAGCATTACGAGCCTTATAGAGCGACTTTTAGGAATAAGAGCGAAACATACTCCATTTTGTACGATAAAGTCGTTATATGCGAAGCTGCGGTCTTGTCTGGAAGGAATTACACTTGGATTCAAGAGATTTTGTACGATCGTGGCTTTGAGAAGGACGATATTATCTCTGTGGCTTTGTTCGAGCACAAGGATTCTGTCTTTAAATGTGATTATGTAGGCGAACACTGTGACTATATGCCCGACTTCCACTGGGAGACCTACAATGTAAACTGGCTGTAGTAGCTAGTTCTTTTTTTTAGATACAAGGCAGCCTCTTCATACGTGGAGAAGGTTGCCTCTATGTTTCCACCGATATAGACACGGTAGAACTCTATTTCGTCAATCCAAACTTTGTAAATCATTTTATAATTCTACAGTCCCAGAATGGGATATACCCTTTATTAGCCATCCATCGGATGCCGTAACAATCTTCGTATTCCCACACATCTTTGTTATCAAACATGTCATGGTACAGGAAACGGACCCTTTTCATGGTCATTCTACTTTTGATGCGCTTTATCATGGTGATCCAAACAGGACTCGAACCTGTGACCGTCTGCTTAGAAGGCAGATGCTCTATCCAACTGAGCTACTGGATCTGAAAAATAAAAATTTTTTTTTAAGGCTGCTACATAGATAGCATAATCCTTTCTATGTCTTCTACTTTTAGTACTTTGGAATTAGATAGTTCAAATATAAACATAGAGTATTCAAATGGTAGTTTGACTTCCATTACATTCCCCTCTGTGCTTTGGAATAGGGTATTGCCTTTATGGGCTGTTATGGTCTTTACGTCATACATGTCTAGTATGTGCCATTCCCATTCGGGTTTTTCGTCTTCTTCAGTCGCTACTAGTCTCTTTATCTTTATCTGCATAATTGTGTATTCTTTCCATTATGGCGAATTGATCGGTCTTGCTGACATTTGTGATTCCGAGACCCACTCCGTGGTCTAGGGCTAGATATGCCTCTTCCACGTTCTGCTGCCTAACAGGATAATTATCCATCTTACCAGCCATGATCTTCTCGATGCACTCATCTTTAGACAATCTAGTTGCGTATAGATACGTCTTAGCGTATCGTAAATACTGTTTTTTATTTATTCGTGTACCACTCATGTTTAATCCTCTGTGCTATCTCCTGGGCCTCCGAATAGGTCTTCATACCACTCCGGTCCCCAAATTCCCACCTCTGATGGCACTCCATGCAATAAAGCATGAAATTGTCTGGGTGATTCCTCAACTGGGGGAATGAGCCTTTCGTAACTATATGTGAAATGAACATCGGATGGAAATGTCGTAGTTGTAAACCACATTCCATGCATTTCTTTTCTTTTGTTTTTTCCCAACATTCTTTGTACCATTTTAAATCAGATTTTGCCACGTGCCTTGAGAATCTTAATGTAGTTCTGAGCCCCGTCTCTAGTTATACCATCAAAAAACATCTTTGCCTCTATCTCAGTATCAAAAGAAACTGGAAAACGAAGGCGACCACTACTGTAGACAACCTTCGTTCCATTCAGTTTCACGTTAACAGGAATCTCTAATCCTGAAAAAGATTTTTGAATATTCGAATGCCCCGTGAATTCTGTCTCCATGTTACCTTACCGTTTTTCCCCAAGTCCAAGATTGAATTATCACCCATGTACATCTTGATGGCATTGCTCCTTTCACGAGCTTGCTCTTCCACCTCTTTGGCCTTTTGACTTAATTCAATATGCTCTTTGGCGAGTTGTACAATCTTGTCATCTGCTAAAGTAGTCTTTTCTTCTGGATTTTTAAACTTCTCCTTTAAAAAATTTTCTAAAGACTGAGTCCCATCTGGATCCGGCGCATACTGGTCTATGTTATCTGGATCCTCACGAGCCAATTCTACACGCTGCCAGAACTCTTGAACCTGGTTGAAGATCATATCGCCAACTTCTCGGTTCCGTTCAATGTACAAGACATCCAAGTCACGACCATCCTTCAAAGAGACCAAATACCCTTCCTCGACATCTAAACCCATAAGGTATGTCTGAATCTGCAAATAGTACGATGGCGGCATTCCACCCTCCCACTGCTTGGCACTCCAATTCGAAATGGTCTTGATCTCTACGATGCCTTCAATATTCTTGTGTATCAAGTTTGACATACGCTTTACAGGTCTATCTGCTATTAGACGATCAGGAGAGAAGAACATATTGGGGTAATCTGAGTTCAGAACATATCCGTCTATCTCATACAGCTTTCTCTGTCTGAGACCCGAAACATAGTTGTGAATCAGATTACCACCATCATCCCAAAACTCGAACAGGTCTGCAACAATCGGCTCAAGGATATTGCCCATAAACATAGGCGTATTGTAATCTACTTTACTCTGGAATGCTCCGCTCTTCTGATAAAACAATTCAATGGCGCTCTTCCAAGGATTAACGCCCATAATTGTTCCTATCTCAGAACCACCGATTCCGTTTTCACGAAAATCCAACCAAGCCTGTTCATCTTGCTCTTTGGAAATTCGAACTATCTCGTAACCCATTCTTCAAATAAACCAGCAATTCTTATAGTCTCGTTTACAATCTCATCCGTAGTCAATTCTTCTGCGAATGGAATAATTGAAGACATTAATTCTGTTGCACTCTTGATGCTACTTTGGCGGATAATAGACCGCTGCTCCTGCCCATAGTGTTTCATATGAGCGGGAGCAACTGTCTGTGCAATTTGATCCACCAATTTTTTATTGGCGACCGACATTAGAATGGCAAATCGTCCTGCTCTTCTTGTACAGGCTGTGCAACATTGCTCGAAATGCGAGCGTTAAGTTCGTTTACCTTGTCGACCAAAAAAGCATCTCGTTCTGACCAGTCGTAGATTTTTTCTCCACTCTTCTTGGTCATAACTTCGGGTTCAGGCATTCCATTTGGATTGCTTTTGGTGTGAGCCCATTTTACAATCTGACCATCTTGCTTTAAGATCAAACCTACATTCTTGCGTCCGTTCTCTTCTTTCAAGACAGGGATAAATTCAATGCGTCCACCAGGTGTGATGTTTTGTGCCATTGATGCAAAGGCACGGAAATAAGAACCGTTCTGCTTCAATTGCAACTGGTAGTTGTCCAGGCCATCATGCATGTTAATGCACAATTCCTGCTCACCAAATTTGTTTTCTCTCGTAGACAATTCATCAATTGTTCCTTCGATGCTGTCGTACAGTTTCCAGTTCTCGCCATCTTTGCGAGCCACTTTGCCTTCTCGGATAGTCAAGTAGGTCCTACTTACTGATCCTTTGTTTTCTTTTAAAGCCATATGTTAATTTACCAAAATAAAGGTCTCGTTTACTAGCTTAGACTTCCAATCGTTCTGCTTTTGATCAATTGGGTCTTTGCTATTCTCATCGACAAGTTTCATAGCCATAAGAGCACTTTGTTGCTGATGCCCAATTACATATGCGTACAAAACAAGGTAACAGCTCTTGACAATGTCTTTTTCTTTGTCAAATTCTTGAATTACCTCTTCGATGTTCATAAAGGCAAATATAAACCAAAAAAGTATCTTTGTGCTATGACTAATGATGAATTAGAAGAAAAAATTTACGAAATACGTAAAATGG
>Ga0099848_1000922_pt1 | contig 13679 bp, 16 predicted proteins | sample CB_VirMetaG_3_FD_78179 | JGI IMG/M metagenome (GOLD analysis project Ga0099848, IMG submission 78179) | Freshwater to marine saline gradient viral communities from Chesapeake Bay - CB_1508_1S Viral MetaG | ecosystem: Environmental > Aquatic > Marine > Coastal | place: USA: Chesapeake Bay... | reverse complement strand
TAAGCCTGTCACCTTGATCTGGGTCAGCTCATCTACGCGCAAGGTTGCGGCGTAACCCCTCCCCCTCACAGTGAAAACAAAGGAACCCCCTGACATGACAAACATCTATCTCAACCCCGCCGATGTTCGCGCCAAGGTCAAAGCCAAAGGCACAAAGTTCATGAGCGTTACCTTCACGAAGAAATGCGGGGAGGTCCGCAAGGTGAGCGGCCTGACGAAACCCCTAAAGCACATCAAGGGGACGGGTCGCCCTACCCCCACGGGTTATGTGGCGATTTACTCCCCGAACGAGTCCAAGTGGGCGATGTTCCGCGAAGATCATGTGCTCGACATTGCCTAAGCCCCTACAGGACGCCTTGAACGCTCTGGGCGTCCTACCCCTACCGAAACCCGACAAGCCCGCTCCAGCGCCCGCACATCGAGCCTGGCGGCCAACAGCGGAGGAACCCGACCCCCCATTTTAAGCCCGTGTGACGCCCTGAACCCTTCTAGGCTACCCACACCCCCAAAAACCCTTCAACCCCACTCAGCGGGCCGCTCTGTGGCCCTGACACCCCCCTGACAGCAGAAATGGAGAAACCAATGCTGAAACCTATCATCCTCGCCCTCACCCTTCTGGCTACCCCCCTCGCGGCGGAAACAGAGGAACACCCCTGCGAAACGCTCGGCGGTCTTGCCGCTCTGATTATGGAGGCGCGTCAACTCGGCGTTCCCTTGTCGGAAATGATGCGCATTGCTGCGGATAGCGAGTTGCTCCAAGCCATCACCATCACGGCCTATCAGTCGCCGCGCTTCAGCACTGACAGTTACCGCCAAGAGGCCATCAAGGACTTCCGCAATGAGATCGAGGTGATGTGCTACGGCTCTGCCACCTGACGGCGGAAATAGGGTCACGACAGCAAAGGGGTCGCACACAGCGGCCCCTTTTTTGTGACTCCCACAAAGATCATTGTGGGAGGATTGTGGGACCGATTATGGGACCACCCAACTCATTGTTTTAATTCCCTTTTCTCTCTTTACTCCCACAATAACAGAATAAAATAGAAATAGTCCTTACATGAGAAAAACAGATTCTTACGATTGCAATAAAGGCCGCACATAAGATTCGTATATATAGCAGCAGCCAACCCAAAAGATTGTGGTATATGGGAGTAAACCCGATTGTGCCTTGATTTTCAATGACTTAAGTGGTCCCACAATGGATTACCATAATGGGAGTTCGCATGAAAAAAGGGGCCGAAGCCCCTTTCTCTAGAACGGAATGTCTGGATCGACCCTATCGACCCCTCCGCCTCGCATTGCTTTTTCCGCCTCCTCCAAGCTGATCTTGTTCGGCTTGTACCAGAACGTGCGCTGCTTTTTCCTACACATGAAACGCACCCCCTTCCGAAAGCCCATCTCAATCAGCTTGTGCGCGAGTGCTTTTGTCTTCGGAAGTTCGAAGTCGCTCTCGAACTCGCACTCATCCTGAAGCAGCGTAACGTCAATGATCTTGTCGTTGATGTATGGTCCCCTAAACCGTTCGAGCGCGTCAACAAGAGCCTCATCTTCCTCTGACACATGAAGCGCCATCATCTCACGCTTACCGCTACTATCCGGCGCTCGCCCATGAGGATCAAACTCCCCGCTATACTGATGCGGTGCCAAAAGCCGACCGATACCACCGACCCCTGCTCGTGACACGTCAAACAGCCGTTGGAAGTAAGCCCCAACGCCTTCCTCACCCCCGTGCTCATCCACAAGGTCTTGCTTTGTGCGTTGCTTGGTGAACACGACGAAATATCGACGATCCCCTTCTCCGACTGGGATAGCATCAGCGTGGTTGGTAAAGAGCATGTAGGATGCGAAGTTCGGCACAACCCGTGCTTTCACCCCTTTACCTTCGACCTGTATCTCATCGTTTGAGATAAACGGCTTCATCTTATCGAGTGTGCGCCACTTGTTTGTGCCAGATACCCTGATCTCTTCGATGCCGATAAGCCGACACCCCTCTGCCCAGTCTGTGAACCGCTCTTCGATCAAGGATGCTGCCACGGTCCGCGAGTCCCTACCCATGAGCCATGTTAACACGCGATGGAAATAGGATTTACCGTTACCTTCGATGCCCCACAGCAACAAAGCCCAGCGCACACGCGAACCTGGGTTATTATAGACCCAAGCCATCCAATCCAGCACAAGCGCCCTCTCGCGCTCATCGTCTATGGTCCGCTCTAGATGCTCAAGGAACACTTGGCAGGCCTGTCCTTCCATAGAGTCGTCATTGATCTCAAATGAGCCTTCAGGTGCGATAGCTACGCCTCCAGCGCCACCACCAGCAGCGCCATGCCAAGTGTTGAGGTAAGACAGCCCCGACCCTTGCATTTGGAACACACGCCCATTGCCAGGCCAATACATGCGACCAGAGACGGTGGGGATAGGGAACATCCTTGAGGCCAAGCCCAAAGCGTCCATCTCATGCTCTGCACACTCTGGCATACGGTCGTATTTCATAGCGAAGGCCTCACGCTTGATTGAATGACCGTTATCAACGCGCACGAACTCGCGGTCCGTCTCATCGAAGGTCCATCCCCTGAGCCAACGCGGGTATTCCTCGTTCCAGCAATCAGCCTCGGTCAAAGCCACTTCTTTGCTGTCACCGTCACCATCAACCAAGCCTAAACCTAAACCCGAAGCGCCTGACCTCGTGATCTTTTCGGGCTGGAGTGCCTTCTTGATCTCCGCTTTGGTCAGACCAGCGCCTTTAGCCCATCCGCTGTAAATCTCTTCGGCAATCATTGCGCGGTAGTCGCTACCCAAGCGGCGCTCAGGGATACGGACAACGGCTTGCTTGAGTTTCTCGTAATCGGCAATGTCCTCGATCTTTTCAGCAGCGACAGATAGCTTTTCGACCAAAGCCAACGCGCCAGTGCGCTTAACCTCAACAGCCCCGTCACCGCCAACCCCCTCAGCCTCTAAGTTGTCACCTGACAACTCAACATCGCCCAAAGCCTCACGCACAGCGCCTAGACCGCCAACACGAGCAAAGACCGATGCCATAGTGACGGGATTGGACCTGCCGCCAAAGGACTTCCACTTCTTGCGCATGAGTTTGCCATCATGCTTGGTGCTTTTCTTGGACCATTCAAGCCAGCGACCGAAGCCCTCACTCTCAAGAGAGCCGCGATACTGGTGGAACAAGGCCATACCGACCATTGCCCAGTCGTCATAATCAAGACCCTCAGCTTCCATATTCTCAAGAGCCTTGTCCACCTCGGCGTCGGTCACATCGAGAGGCTCGTAGGCGATGTCGAGCATGAAGTCATCGTCTTCAGCACCAACACCACCGCCAACAGCGTCAAGATCACTCCCATCATCCCAAGCCTCGTTGACAGGGTAGGCGTCACCATCGACCCTATGCGTCCAAGCCTGATCCTCAAAACCCGTCATGCACGAGTGCAAGAACATAACCTGAGCGGGGGTGTAGCTTTCAGGTGAGCACTCGATGCCCAACTCGTCGGTTAAAGCCCTAACAGCGGCGGGGTAAGCCCTCAAGCTGATCTCCTCGGCCAACGGCACGATAACACGCAGACGCGCACCACCACTAGCCCGTTCGGTCCTGTGCGAGAACGTGGTGTAGCAGACAGCGGAGTAGCCAAGCATGTCTAGTGCGAAAGCCATGTCAGCAACATCGAAGTCAGCTGGCAGGTCGTCATAGTCTAACGTCAACAAGGAGCGTGACAGGATGTTGCGCTCTTCTTTACCGCGATTGTCTGTAGGACCACCAAGGATGTTAGGCGCACTGCTGGACTCGGCTTTGTCCTTATAGACGCGACACTTACCAGTGATGACAGACGCGATCTTATCCCAAGGCTCGGTCTTGGTGATAACACCCGACAGAGTCTTGCCGTAAGCGAATCGTATTGCGTCGGGGTAACTCATTCATCATTCTCCTTTACTCGTAGCGCAGCTTTGACCTCTTGCGGATCAAAGCGATAATGGCCTGATGGTAAGCGCACTGATGGTATAGCACCATCATTCGCAAGGCGCAGGACAGTTGCCTTAGATAACCCAACCTCCCGCGCAAGTTCAGATGAACGAAGCATCTACAATCTCCTATTGACATTAAACGTCTAATAACGTAACAAATCGTTTCATGTCAACCTAAAACGGAGAAGGTTAAAATGCTTGAAACAGAAATCAAACGCCTGAGCGACAACATCGAACACCTCAACAAGCTGCTTGAGACGATGGCTGATATGGCGAAGGCCAACGCAACCAGCGAACCTGCACCAACCCCCAAGGTGGAAACAAAAGAAGCCGATAGCCCCACCCCTGAGGTGGAAAATGAGCAGGGCTACACCACTGACGACATCAAGTCGATGGCTCTGGCGATTAGCCGCAAGGACCGCTCAAAGCAAAAAGAGATCAAAGCCAAACTGGACGAGTATGACGCCAAGGTTGCCAATGAGCTTAAAGGCGATGGGCTACAGGCCGTTGGTGAGTGGTTGTCGGCTCTGAAAGAGGAGATGGGGGCTTGATCCAAGTGAGATATATCGGGAAGAACCCAACACTGCATAAGGGCGCAAAAGCCCTTATGCGCGAAGATGGTAAGGTCCAACTAGACGGCGGAAAAGACGCATGGAGAGCGTCTTACACAAATGACCCTCGCTGCTATGGTTGGCATGATCTTGGCGGTAAAGATGATTGGGAGTTAGTAGAATGAGTATCGCACACGCAAAACTAGGTGCGTCCAATGCCCATCGCTGGCTCTATTGTAGCGGTTCGGTCAAAGCCGAGCAGGGTTTCAAGGACCAATCCTCACAGTTTGCCGTGGAGGGCACGGCGGCGCATGAGTTGAGCGAACTGGCACTACTGCACGGCAAAGAGCCTCAAGACTGGATCGGGAAGCCGCTGGTTGAGAACAGCGAGTGGGTCGTGGACGAGGAGATGGCGAACTATGTGCAGGTCTATACGGACTACTGCCGCGCCATTGCCAAGGACGCTGACGAGACGTTCATCGAGCAACGGGTCAGTTATAACGACTGGGTTCCTGATGGTTTTGGGACGAACGACTTTGGCGCTATCTTCCTCAAGGGTAAGCGCATCAAGATCGCTGACCTGAAGTATGGTAAGGGTGTTCAGGTGGATGCCGAGAACAATCCACAGGCCATGCTCTACGGCCTTGGCACCTACGCCGAGTTCTCTTGGCTTAGTGAGTTTGAGTGGGTGGATATCGCTATCGTGCAACCACGCCTAGATCATATCAGCGAATGGTCTATCAGCGTCAAAGACCTGTTGAAATGGGCCGAGTGGGTCAGTCAACGAGCCGAGATCGCCTTGTCTGACGATGCCGAGCGTGTGCCTGGCGAGAAGCAATGTCGTTTCTGCAAAGCCAAAGGCTCATGCCCAGCCCTGATGAAATACACTGAAGACATCATCATGGCCGAGTTCGACGACCTAGATGATGATCTGCCTTCACCTGACATCTTGAGCCAAGAGCAACTCCGCAAGGTGCTTGAGCATAAGGGTTTGATTGAGGGCTGGCTGTCCAGCGTTGAGACTGTCGTGCGTGAACGCCTTGAGGCTGGGCAAGACTTCCCCGGCTTTAAGATCGTCGAGGGTCGATCCCTACGCCGTTGGGGTGATGAGAGCGAGGCGGAGAGGGTCTTGTCTGACCTGCTTGGCGATAACCTATACAAAAAGACGATGGTTTCGCCAGCACAGGCCGAGAAGGTGTTGAAGAAGGAGCAACGCTCTGTGCTTGAAGGTCTTGTGGTGAAACCCGCAGGTAAGCCAACACTCGCACCTGAGATCGATAAGCGACCACCTATCAATTTGACTGATGAGGACTTTGAAGATGTCTCTGACACTTGAACAACAACAAGCCGTTGACGCCTTCGGTCGCTTTCTTGATGATCCAAATGAAGTGTTGTTTGCACTTCTAGGTTGGGCTGGTTGCGGTAAGTCCTACACGGCCAGCTTCATGTATCAAATGATGCGTGAGCAGATGGCACCGTGGGATGAGATGCTTTGGTTGGCTCCAACTTGGAAGGCAACGCACGTTTCTGGTAGCTTCCTGCGTGAGCAGGGGGCTGAGTTTGAGACTCGGTATGATCGCTTTAAGCATGTGCCGGGTAAGATGATCCTGACCACGACCCAACAGGCTTTGGGGATTGCGCCTATCATTGATGATGACCAAGCCGAGGACAATATGCGGTTCGCCAAGGTGTTCAAAGGCACGATGGAGGAACTCGCACCGCGCTTTATCGTGATTGATGAGGTCTCAATGCTATCACGCAAAGCCCTCAAGATCATTTACAAGATCGCCCATGAGAAAGGTATGAAGGTTCTTATTGTCGGAGACCCAGGTCAGCTACCACCAGTCGGTGAGGCCGAGATCAACTGGTCTGGTATCAAAAACCGATACCAACTCAAAACCATCATGCGTCAAAGCGGTGATTCTATGATCCCTGTTATTGCTGAGGCTATTCGTCAAGGTAAGGACTGGCGACACATGAAGGGTGCGGGTATCCAGCGTGTTGTTAAACCAGCACATGAGTTTCTGGACAATGTTGTGACGCCAGCGCAAACCGAAGGTGAGCGCGATGTGTTCCTTGCCTATCGCAATTCAGTGGTCAACCAAGTGCAAGAAGCTGCCTGTCAAAAGGTATATGGTCATGGGCGTGATCGCGTTGAGGTTGGTCAGATTGTCTTAGCGCAATCGGCCTTAACCCAATGGGTGCGAGACAGTTACGGAATGATGGTTCAAGAGCGTATTTGTAATCAGGATGAACTCAAGGTGCTGGACCTCCACGGCGAAGGCCAATGGGGTCGTATCGTTGAACTGGCCCGCCATGATGGTGTTGTGTTTCAGGTTGAATACGTCACGCAAGAAGCGTTGAACAACCCGAACCACCCTTATCGAGTTGAACTCAAGTCTCGCGGTGATCGCGCCCGCGCCTTGCAAAACGCTTACAAGATGTATCGTTCTATTGATAGTGAGCGTCGAGAGGCTTGGAAGTCGTTTTTTGAGTTGAAAGACAACACTGTTTTGTCTTTTGCCCACCCCTTTGCTCTGACATCGCATAAGAGCCAAGGGTCGTCGTATCGTCGCGCTTTTGTTGACGCTAACGACATTGAGAACTTTTCGTCTCGTGGTCTGTATGTTGCGGCCACAAGACCAAAAGAAACACTTGTCATTTGACATGCCCACCCAAAGTGTCTATTTTCTATAGAAACGAAACACTTTGGGTGGTTATGTTATGTTTGAGCCGAAATACAAAGACTTAAAACCTAGCGGTTATTATGTTTATGCTCATAGGCGCTCATCTGATATGTCTATATTTTACATTGGCAAAGGGTCCTATAATCGAGCATGGAATAAGTCATCTGGTCGAAGTCAGTATTGGAAAAACATTGCACATAAGCACGGCGTTTATGTGGAAATTTTGATTGATGGCTTGAGCGAAGAAGATGCGTTTGCTTTTGAAATACAAATGATAAAAAATACCGATGGCTTGATAAACTATGCGCGTGGTGGTCAAGGTAAGTCCGGCATACCATCTACAGATAAACAAAAGAAAGCGGCTAAAATGGCTAGGTCAAAACCAGTGATAAACTCAAATGGGGATGTTTTTGATAGCGCGACTGAAGCAGCAAAACACCTTAATTCTATAGGTATTCCTACCCGCAGAGCACCAATAACCAATGCGTGTATAATGGGTAGAAACGCTTATGGCATGGCTTGGGCGTATTTGTCAAAATCATCTGAACCACCAAAATATGTTAATAAGCGGGACCGAGGGGTGAAAAGTTTTGGTAAACCAGTGCGCTGCTCAAATGGTATGGTTTTTGATTCAATGAGTGTGGCGGCTGAGTATCTCAAACAAAATGGTAAGCCAAAAGCAAGTGTCTCAGCTATAAGTTTGGCCGCTAAAGGTAAGTTAAAGAACGCCTACGGGTATAAATGGGATTTTTGTGTTGACGAGTAAGTCTTTTTTCGGTAACAAGTTTGGGCGCAGTCGCGCAAAATGTAGAAGGCTATAAGGAGAAAGCCAAATGTCTGGAAAGATTAAACTGAGTAATGTCCGTTTGTCGTTCCCTTCTTTGTTCCGTAAGGCGCAATTCCAAGGAGAGGAAACCAAACACGAAGCCACGTTCATGCTTCATAAGGAGCGTGATGCCGATAAGATTGAAGAGATCAAGCGGGCCATCCAAGCAAAAATTAAAGACGATCTCAAGGGTGCAAAAATCCCTTCGGACAAGATTTGTCTTAAAGACGGTGATGAGTCGGGTCGTGATGAGTATGTTGGCCATTACACAATTAAGGCCGCTAACAATAAGCGCCCAAAGGTAATTGACCGAGACAAGACGCCTCTGACAGAAGATGATGGTAAACCCTACTCTGGTTGCTACGTCAACGCTGTGATCGACCTGTGGGCACAGTCAAATTCCTATGGTCGCCGTATTAACGCGAACCTTCTCGGCGTTCAGTTCTTCAAAGACGGCGAGCCGTTCGAGAGCGGCTCCGTTGCTGATGATGACGACTTTGAAGAGGTTGAAGGTGACGACGACTTCGACATCTGATTTCTAAGTCTTGATGAAACTGGTCAGCGCCTTCGGGCGCTGATCTTACATGAAACGCCAGTAACGTAGGATACCCCTCATGGCACAAAAGCGTAAAATGCCTACGCAAAAGCAAATACTGAAATTCTGGTCAAAGTCTAATATCTTCAAAGAAAAAGGTATTGAGATAAACGAATCTCATCCTGATTGTTTTGCGTGTGGAAACCATATTGGTATCCAAAGAGCACATATATCAGCGAAGTTTGATGGGGGTGAAGATGCTTGCGATAATCTCCATCTGCTTTGTGCTGGTTGTCACGCTGAAAGTGAATATTATCAAGGTGATGGGTATTGGAATTGGCTTATTCACACTAATACAAATAAGTTTGTTGGTAGATTAGAGCGAGTTTACGAAAAGTCACAAGTCAATCCTGCTTATTGGTTGTCCGCCCTACGGCTTCTTAAAAACAATGAGAAGTTAATGAAAAAATACGCTAATTTTGTGACGAAAGAGAGCGTTAACTTTGAAATAATGCGTTATGAAAAAATCGTAGAAGATCAAGCATCTAATATCTAGGTTGGGACCATATTGACCTCCAGTAAGTAGTTTAGGTATAATACACCAAAACTACTTACTGGAGGTCAATATGGCTGATAAACGACATCTGCTTTGGCACACATGGATGAACATGAAACAAAGATGCTATAATCCTAATCGACCTGATTACAAACATTACGGTGCTAGAGGTATCGTGGTTTGCGGCAGATGGATTGAGTCATTCGAGAACTTCTTGGAAGATATGGGTCCGCGTCCAGATGGTCATACTATTGATCGTATAGATAATGACGGCTCTTATTCTCCAGAAAATTGCAGATGGGCTACTAGGAAGCAACAAGCAAATAATCGACGTAAAATGAATGCGCCAAAAACAAAAAGCGATGAACATAAAGAAAAAATATCAGCATCTTTAAAAGGTAAAATGGCGGGCGAAAAACATCCGCTTTGGGGTAAATCCCATAAAAAAGAAACAAAAAGAAAAATGTCGGAAAAAGCCAAAGATAAAACGATATATCGTTTTGAGCATGGCGATTACGGGATTGTTGAGTGTATTCGATCTGAATTGATTGAAAAATATGACCTTAACGATTCAAATATGTCCTCTCTAATAAGTGGGGCGGCTAAATCACACAAAGGTTGGAGGCTAGTGAAATGAAAACGTACATCTTGGACGTGGAGTGTTATAGTAATTTCTGGATGACAATGTTTAAGGAGATTGGTTCTAGCGCGACACACACCTTTGAGCTTTATGATGGTTGTGAATTGGACAAGTCCGCGTTGTCCGACCTGATGCGTAACAACACCACCATCAGCTTCAACGGCAATAACTACGATCTTTACATGATCGAAGCCGCATTGCAGGGCTTTAGCAATAACGACATCAAAGAGTTGAGCGACAAGATTATCTTGAGCGGTAAACCCTCTTGGATGATCGGCAACGCTGCTGGTGTGGAGATTCCGCGCAATGCCTACAGCAAACTGCTTTGGAACCACATCGACTTGATCGACGTAGCGCCGGGCCAAGCTAGTCTAAAGATTTACGGCGGTCGGCTTAACGCACCGAAGATGCAAGACCTGCCCATTGAGCCAGATGCTTTGATCTCACCTGAGCAAAGAGACTTGCTTCGGACATACTGCCTGAACGATCTGGAAACGACCGAACTGCTGTTCAACGCTCTGCGTAAAGAGATCAAGCTACGCGCTGAAATGAGCAAGCAGTATCGCGTTGACCTACGCTCCAAAGGTGGTTCGCAGGTGGCCAAGGCCGTGTTGCAGAGCGAGTTGCAGGGTCAGGGTGTGAGCATCAAGAAGCCACGCAGTCGCGTTGGTGAGCGGTTCAAATACACAGACCCCGGCTTCATCGAGTTCAACTCACCCGCCCTTCAAGCAGCCTTTGATCGCGTGAAAGCGGCGACGTTCAAGGTTAGGGAAAACGGGCAGGTTGCTTTGCCAGAAGAACTGGATGAGGCTATTGATTTCGCTGGGGCTAAATACAAGTTCGGTATTGGCGGTCTACACAGCCAAGAGAAGAAGCAATCGGTGGTCTGCGATGACAATCACATCCTTGCAGAGCGCGATGTGGCGAGTATGTATCCGAACATCATTCTCGGTCAGAACTTACACCCCAAGAGCCTTGGCCTAACATTCGTAGATGTGTATCGGAATATCGTTGAGCGTCGCCTGAAGGCTAAACGCGAGGGTGATAAGTCAACGTCCGAATCACTTAAGCTGGTAATTAACTCGTCCTTCGGCCTTGCAGGGAGCAAGTATGCTTTTCTCTATTCACCTGAACTTATGATCCAAGTCACGATCACAGGCCAACTTGCATTGCTGATGTTGATCGAACGCACGGAGGCGGTAGGGGCCAAGGTCGTGAGCGCCAACACCGATGGCGTGGTCAGCTTGTGCCCCAAAGACCGCTACGCGGCGTTGGAGGAGGCTTGCTTTGACTGGGAGATGCAGACGGGCTTGGAACTCGAAGAGACGCGCTACAGCGACCTCTACAGCCGTGACGTGAACAGCTACATCGCGGTTAAGCCAGATGGCTCGGTGAAAGGTAAGGGTGCTTTCGCTGCGCCTAACCTGATGAAGAACCCGCAGTTCGTGATCGTCAACGAGGCGCTTTACGCTTATCTGAGCAAAGGAACGCCAATTGCTCAGACGATCAATGCTTGCTCAGATGTGACCAAGTTCCTGATGGTGCGTAGCGTCACGGGCGGGGCTGTCTGGGGTGATGACTATCTTGGTAAAGCGGTGAGGTTCTATTACTCAAAAGACCTTGGTGACGATGATTGCATCCGATACGCGAATAACGGGAACAAGGTTCCTATGTCAGACGCAGCAAGGCCGATGATGCAACTCGCTGACAGCGTTCCGAATGATGTTGACCGTCAACGCTATATTCACATAGCGAATGACTGCTTGAAGGATTTTGGACTATGGCCTTAGAGAAAGACGTTGAGGCTGCTTTGGTGCGCCGCGTGAAGGCTCTTGGTGGTCTCTGCGAGAAGTTCGCGTCACCTGGGCGACGATCCGTTCCAGACCGTATTATCACAATGCCCAATGGTCAGATCATCTTTGTTGAGCTGAAAGCCCCTAACAAGAAGCCTACAGACGCCCAGCTAAAAGACCACGAGCGTCGCCGCGCCTTGGGTTGCGATGTTCGCGTGATCGACAATAAGGAGGATGCCCGTGCCTTTGAACCGTGACAACCTACATGACTATCAGAACAAGGTTGTTGATTTCATCCTTGAAAAAGAGCGGTGCGCCCTCCTGCTTGAGATGGGACTTGGGAAGTCTGTCTCAACGCTCACAGCTATCAGCGACTTGCATGATAGCATGGCTGTTCAAAAAGTGTTGGTCATTGCCCCGCTCCGTGTTGCCAATAGCGTATGGGCGCAAGAGGTTGAGAAGTGGGATCACCTAAAGCATTTGCGTGTCAGTGTTTGCACTGGTTCTGAAAAGGCTCGTCGTTCGGCACTGCACCGCGATGCTGATGTCTATGTCATCAACCGCGAGAATGTGGTTTGGCTTGTCGATCTATACAAGAAGAAATGGCCGTTCGATGCCGTGGTGGTTGATGAATCGAGTTCTCTAAAGAACCCGTCAGCCAAGCGCTTTCGGGCTTTGAAGAAGGTTCTGCCCTACACCAACTACATGGTGCTTTTGACAGGGACACCTTCGCCAAATAGCCTGATGGACTTGTGGGCGCAAATGTATCTGGTAGACTTCGGTGAAAGTCTTGGTCGAACCGTCACTGGATACCGTCAACGCTTCTTTGAGCAAGACTTCACAGGGTATCGCTGGACGATCCGCGAAGGTTGTGATGAGAAAATACATAACCTGATTTCTGACAAAGTGATCTCGATGAGTGCCGAGGACTATCTCGATCTACCTGATCGCATTGATCTGGAGGCTATGGTTGAATTGCCAGCACCAGCGATGAAGCGATACAAGGATTTGGAAAAGACGCTACTTGCTGAACTGGAGACAGGCGAGGAGGTCGAGGCTATCAGCGCAGCGGCACTTGCCAATAAGATGATGCAATTCAGCAACGGCGCCGCGTATCACGACGAGCACAAGAACTGGGCTGAAATCCACAGCGCGAAGCTGGATGCCTTGGCGGATATTGTCGAGGATAATCCCGGGGAAAATATACTTGTAGCCTACAACTACAAGTTCGATCTTGAGCGCCTACTTAAACGCTTTCCACAGGCCGTTGTCTTGGACAAAGAGCAAAGCACGATTGATCGTTGGAACAACGGCGAAATCCAAATACTTTTGGCTCATCCCGCCAGCGCAGGCCATGGCCTCAACCTTCAGCGCGGCGGTGCTTTGTGCGTATGGTTTGGTCTGAACTGGTCGCTCGAACTCTATCAGCAGTTCAACGCAAGGCTTCATCGGCAAGGGCAGACAAAGCCTGTGCGTATCATTCACATCGTGTCTAAGGATACCATAGACCAGAGGGTGTTGTCGGTGCTGAAAGACAAGGACACCACCCAAGCGTCCTTGCTATCTGCTTTGAAAGCCTAGATCGCCACCAATTCTTCCACCTTATCCTTAACACCCAAGGTCTCGGCCATACGAAGCACGGCCTTCCACTCGTCAATCCAGTCGGATGTGTGGAGAATATATGGTGAGTTTTCACGCACCCAGAGGATAGCATCCAGCTTGTCGCACAGGCTCAACCAGAGTTGGTCCTTTTCTGACGGGATAGGTAGTCCAAAGCGTTCAGCCAACTCGCGTTCATAGCGCCCCATCAGCGCCTTTAACTCACCCTGCTTCATGGGGCCAGGCACATCGCCCGTAAAGACCTCAGCGGTGTCGTGGGTAAGCGCACAGGCTAGTAGGTGAGACGATGGTAGCGGATGGAGCATCAAGATGAGTATGGCTACGCGGTGACTGTGTGAGCCTGTTGTGTCCCCGCTTTCGCGCAGGTTCTTGTCGATGCTGCTATGCCAACGCTTAACGCATCCTGACTTCCATAGGATTGTGTCGAGTTTCATCACATTCTCCTTGACCAAAATGTTAATATCGTGCTAACACATTTGCATAACACGAATCAAGGAGAAACAAT
>Ga0099848_1000921_pt1 | contig 13679 bp, 11 predicted proteins | sample CB_VirMetaG_3_FD_78179 | JGI IMG/M metagenome (GOLD analysis project Ga0099848, IMG submission 78179) | Freshwater to marine saline gradient viral communities from Chesapeake Bay - CB_1508_1S Viral MetaG | ecosystem: Environmental > Aquatic > Marine > Coastal | place: USA: Chesapeake Bay... | reverse complement strand
TCGTGCGACCAGGTAGAGCCACCGTCATTAGACCAGCGCAGCATCGCTTTGGGATTGGTTGTTACATCCTGCGTATTGATTGCGTTTTGGTTGGCAATGTACAGAGTCACGTTTGGTGGAACGCTCAGAGTCGCACCGGGATAAATGTAGTACGGATCGCCAATGTAGTTTGAGGTGTTCTGAGTAGACAGGCCAGTAGTCCCAACACCAGGTTGGAACTGAATCTGAAACTCATCAAAGTATTGACGCTGAAGATCGGCGACTAGGTGAGGAGCCCGGCGCACACGGCGAATCTCGTTACCATCATCTGTGTAGACTTCTTTGCTCAGTTCATACAGTTTCCCGTTGGAATGGTCGCCAACGATAATGATGTTTTGGAATAGCGCAGAGCAGTTACCACGGTGACGGTGATAGACGTTATCACTATCCACCCATAGCCATTTGTGCCACATCTGGGTTGCTACGTCATAGGCCCAGGTCAGATCAAGAGTAGGAAAGCTAACAACGTAAATCTCGTGGCCTTCTAGCTGGTAAGTCCAGGCAATTGCGTCATCAATGTACTGATTCTGTAGCGTATTCTCCACCGCATGGGTAGAAATGCGAACAGGCATATAGCCGTTCATCTGAACAATCTGGCCCTCACCGCGGATGTTTCTGGAGACATAGGCAAATGAGTTACCAAGACGCGCCACAGAAAAAACAGAAGCAATACCGTGTTGGGTAGAAGTTCCTGGGATTCTTTGGAATGGGAAAGGGACTGCACCAACATCAACCCAAACCTCGGAAGAATTCTCACCAAGCAGGTAAACCTCTCGATGGTCAACAATCAAAGAAACCAGATTGTCAGGCGCTCCGTCTTTTAATCCGTAAGACAGATTAGGCGAGACAGGACTAAGAAAGTCAGAAGCGCCCCATTCCTGAGACTGAGGCTTGTTGTAAACGAAATAATTGTCAACAATGTCCACCGTGTTTCCACCCGAGAATGCGCCATCAGAGGACGGAATCTGGGTGAAATTAAGGGCGTATAGAGTCGTAGAGGAAACAGTCTGTGATGTGCTAACAGTGTACGTTCCAGCCCCACCAGTACCCGATACAAGGGCGGTAATCATGGTGTCAGCGGTTACACCAGTTCCCTGAATTGTTTGCCCAACGTACAACGTCCCAGAAGTCACCGCCGTAACCGTCAAGGTAGTTCCGGAGATAGACCCGGTGACAATCGCTCCAGCCGCAGCCGTAGACATATCCTCAGAAGCAACAGTCTGGGAAATGTTGACCGTGTAAGTCCCCGTCCCGCCAGTACCCGTACCCAAGGCGGTAATGACAGTCTCGTTCGCTATCCCAACCCCAAAAACCTGCTGACCAACCGCCAAAGCACCGCTAGAAACGCTTGCAACCGTAAGCGTAGTCCCCGAAATGTCGGCACGAAAAATCGCCGCAGCAGGGGTGGAAATGCGCCAGGTATACCGATATGCACCGTCAACAATGTAGACGTTAATACCGTTGTCTGTAATGCCAACCCGCCCCGTGGAAGTGTTCAGGAATCCAACGATTGTGGGGGTTAGGTTTGATGACAAAACGTAGACGTAAGGCCCAGATACAGCAACTAATTGCTGACCACCAGAAACAGTCCTCAAGCCACGAATTTCACCGTGGTTAAGAACTGCCTTGGTGACTAAGCCGGGAGTTGGGTAAAGCGCAACAACGCCACGCACACCAGGCTGCTTGAGGGGATCAATTTCAGGGAAGAAATTGATACATTCCTGTGCATCTTGGTAAATGCTTGGTGCTTCGTAAGACGGGCCGACAAAACCAAAATCCATGCTTAAACTCCACTTTCTGTGTAAGACATACCTCTGACAATACGAGATACGTTGTTTGCATGAACATTAAACATCTTGCCTATTTCAATATAAGACAAACCACTTTTGTGAATCTGCCTAATTTTGTCGGCTTGTTCTTGTGTTAGTTTTGCTAATTTATGCTTCGATCCCTTAGGCGCGTTTGACCTGCCTTTTAATTTTGCATCTTTATTGTTGTCATCATAGTTTCCAAGAAACATATGATTTGGATTGCAACATAGTCTGTTATCGCATTTATGCAAAACAAATTCTTTTAAATGTTTATTAGTTGGGGCTTTCATTGAAATAAGCCCAGGATTTGCCAATGCAAAAGCAATGCGATGCGCTGAGTATGCAACTTGACTTACGGTCATACTTCCATATCCAGTATTGTTTTTACATCCAAGCCATTCCCAACAATCATCCTCACCGCCTTTTGCGATTAAGTCTAAAGCATCAGAAAACGTCTTGCGTTTTGCCATTTGTAATACTTTTATCTGAAGAAGCCGCCGCTCAAAATCCACCCGGCGTCCTTTGCCCTCCCCACCAGCAACGAATCCGGATAACGCGCTGTCTGCATTGGCGTCATGTTGTTACGCTTGATCGTGGACTTTGCTTGTGCCGCATATTGCTGAATCATCGCAATTTGAACTTGCGAGGCTTTGCCGTACATAGGCATCAAACGCTCTGCCAAACACCATCTGAGGGCCATTTGATAGCCTTGCGGGAACAGAATGGTGTCGTTGATGGTTTCGTAGCGGGTAAAAATCGTGTTGGCGAACAGATGCATTTCGCCTTGTGACGGGTTAGGCCACACAAATATATTGCCAGAATCTGCGCCGGGATTGTAGTAAATCGCCTTGGGCCACGGGCCGTTCAGCGTCTTTAGTCCAATCATTTCGTAATCTTCTAGCGCCAACACCGCAACTGGGTAGTCTAGGCCACCAGAGATGATCGGCTGACCGTTAGAGGTCGTGTTGATTCGCACAAACGCAGAGTTAATCTGCAATGGCTTTTGGTAGTAAGCGGTGATCGTGGTCGAGGCAACAGATTGGTTGATGTTGACCTGATACGTTCCCTGTTCGTTGACGTTACCACCTGCGCCGGTCAGGAATTGGGTAATCTTTGTCCCTGCCTGAATACCCGTACCGCTTAGAGTCTGCCCTTGAGCAACTGCGCCTGAGTTGATGCCGGTAACCGTCAGGACGTTTCCAGAGATTGAGCCGGTAAACGATGCGCCAATAAAGTTCTGGGTGCTAGGGTCTGGGCCAATGGTGTATTGAACCTGACCAGCAATGACCGGGAATATGATCTCGGTCACGTTGAACACCATCATGTTCTCGTTTGACCATTGATCGATCATGTCGTTCAGCATATCAAACGCATCCTGCGCTGCGTCAGGGGTCGGTGTTTCTCCTGCTTCCAATGCGCCGATGTCTTTTAGGGCTCTGCTAATAATGTCTATCGGCTGAGTCATTTTGTGTCCTTATAGGTCAGGAGTGAACACCTGCGGAAGCCAGGGAGCAATTACCGCTTTACGGCTTGCCAATGCTTGAATTTGCTCGTCTAGGCGGGATTTTATGACGCATTTCCCGTCACGCATAGACAATCCTTCAATCCAGCCAATCACCATTTCCTCTGTTACCTGGTCAAAAGGAACAGATGCAGGACTATCAAAAAACCAATTACCCTCTGTGTCTACAGATAGGTCATCAGCTTCTGCAATAACGTGATATTTGGCAGAGGTGATGCGCCCATCCTCTGCCTGAATATCCTTGATCGTCCACTTGTATGTTGGCATTTTTAGGCCCAAGGCAGGGGCGGCGTAACCACCGGAGGATTGATCTGGTTGGCAATCTGCTGTTGTACGGCAGCTTCCGTTGCAGCTTGGTCTACTCCGTTAGCCCAAATCCAGCCTAGAACCTGATTTTGCGTCAGATCAGCATAAGGGGTGAACGTGCCTGTGCTAGAAATTGGCACAGAGCAAGTGGCGTAGACAGAAGCGTTGTAGGTATCTTGTACACCGGAGCAAGTCCAATGCACGTTGAAAACCACATCTGTCTCACCCTCGGCTTGAGGGTAGCAGTCCATTGCGGTAACAGTCCAAGTGATAGTTGCTGACATGATTATTTTCCTTCAAGTTGAGCCACGCGAGCGCGGAGGGATTGCAGTTCTGCAACGATGTTGGCAATGAACTCAGCAGAGCCGTATTCCATTGCTTGCATTTGTTCGCCGTCTTTTTCTCCGACCACAGAACCAGGCGAAACTTCTTGAACTTCATGAGCCAAGAATCCGACGAACTTAGAACCATCTGCTTTCCAAGTTCCGACTTTTGGCTTTAAAGCATCAATGAACACACCAGAATCGGTCAAAGGCCCATCAATGTTTTTAAGTCGATAATCAGAGGAAGTGTTGTAGGCAGTTGCGGTTGTCGTAACGCTAATCGTGCCAACAGTAGTGTTACTGCGACGAATTGTTATTGCAGTTCCATCACTTCCCTGCCGGTTCACAAGCAGCGCATCACTGGCGCGGGTAAAAATTCCACCATTAACGCTCAACTCGCACCCCGCAACAGTCGGGTCAGAGCTTGTTTTTCCCACCAGCAAGTTACCCTGTGAGTCGATACGAGCGCGTTCTGTGTTGTTAGTGGCAAAGCGCAGGAAACCATTTCTCGGGTTCCACATTTCAACATCAGTGGTGTTATCTGATTGAATGCTGCCAAGATATAGAGTATCTGTTGCACTTTGACGGAAAACAATTCCTCCAATCGGGTTTCCAGCAGTGCCAACACCAGTAATTGCAGCACGATAACCGCCAGTTGAAGTTGTGCCACCAACATTCAAATTCCCACTCGCATCCAGCGTCATTGCTTGGGTGAAGGAGATAGCGTTGCCTGCTGTGCCGGAGGCCGATGTGTACCATTGATGTTGACCACTTAATTGCTGGTAAACAGTTGAAAAGTCGGAAGAAATATATTTGTTATTTGTTCCATCGTAGTAAAAGTTAGCACCCAACTGAATTTGAGAGTTGGAATAAGAATTCATTGAAGAATAGCCAACCTGAAGTACCTTTCTCCCTGATTGCCAAGCACTCGGCGTAACCCCCAATCCGAGGTTGCCGGAGGAGTCGAGGGTCATCTTGGTTGACGGCGCAGATACATCCAATTCCCAAGTAAGAGCGTTACTGTTGTTTGCGGTTGAACCCATGGACATTCGCCATGAATTTCCAGACGCATTCAACACAATACCGGCTTTAGCAGAAGACCCGGCGCTGTCGTTACGAACCCATATCCCGTTATTAGCAGAATTGGCGTTTGTATAAATCTCAACTTGACCGCCATAGTTTCCCGGCGTATTTCCAATACCAACAGTGGATGTAATATATGCACTGCCCTGTACTGCTAATTTATACGCAGGCGAACTCGTCCCAATACCCAGCCCTGTGCTGGTCAGGCGCATTTGTTCGGCATCATTGATGTAGAACGTCATTGGCAAATAACTGCCGGTGCTGTTGTAGGTGCTGTAAATGCCGTTTGTTGAGCCATCAGAATAAATGGCAATCTGGCTGTCATTTGCGAGGGCCGTAAAAGCAGCGCGGCCTTTAACTGACAACACGCGGGCAGCAAGAGGCGAAGTTCCAACACCAAGATTTGACCCGTCAAACGTCAGCGCAGAACCAGTAGTGACTACTTTGGAGCCGTTAAGGTACGCTACTCCGTTGGCTGTGCCGTAAGAAAGCGTTTCGCTGGTGGTGACACTCGTATTGGCGGCTGTCAGAGTTGTGCCGTTAAACGTCAGGTTAGACGATCCAGCAAACGCCCCAGAACTATTGAACTGAACCTGGGTATTTGACCCGGCAGCACCCGAGGTAAACGTAGAAAACGACAGCGTTCCAGAGCCGTTAGTCACCAATGCCTGACCGCTTGTACCGTCTGCGCTTGGGAGCGTGAAATTGACAGTAGATGCGGTGTTTGGGCCGATCAGGTTAACAGCACCACCTAAATTTGCCTGAAAAACTAGAGTTCCCATATCGTTTCCTTATGGAGCAATGATTATTTTGTTGCTAACAGACAATGCCCCGGTTGAGGGATTGAATGAGAGTTTAGTTGAGGAAGTTTTAAGCGGCAAATTGCCAGTAGTTGACGTTACCCAAGTCGGGTAAACCGTAGCATTTGTCGTTGTGTCGTCAGTAATCGCAGAATTTGTTGCGTTGGTCGCATTGGTCACAGCAGTCGAACCAATCACAGACACCACTTGGGCGGCAGTTGCGGCAGTAAACGCAGACGTTCCATTGCCATAAGCCAACCCAGTCAGAGTCGTTACACCCGTCCCTCCGTTCCCCACCGCAACCGTTCCGGTCACGTTCAGGGCAGTCCCGCCAATCGAGAGTCCAGAGGCAGTCCCGGTCAGGCCAGTACCCGCTCCGGAGAACGATGTAGCGGTCAAAACGCCCGTAGAAGGCACAAATTGCAGTTTGGTAGAACTAACGTATTCAGTCGTCAGATTTCCTGCCGTAACAGCCGCAAACAGCGGATACCGGGTGGCGTTTGTGGTCGTGTCGTCCGTCACCGTGGCGTAAGCCGTGGGCGTTGTCCAGGTTGGGGCACTTGATCCGTTAGAGGTTAAGACCTGTCCGGTAGTGCCAGCAGAGACAAAAGATGTAGCGCCAGCACCAGACTGATAGGGAACATAACCAGCGCCGCCACCAGCCAGATTGGTCGCAGTTCCAACCGAAACCGTACTGGAGGCAACGTTTTTCCAGTATTGAAGGGCTGAATCGTATTGGAGAAGCGATCCGTTTGACGGGGTTCCTGTGATCTGGACGTTTTGGTCTGTGCCGCCAAGCTGCGAACCCGGAAACAGGGAGACATACATCGACCCCGATCCTCCAGACCCGTTGTTGATGACAATCCCAACCTCGGCCTTCAAGTTTGGCGCAGAGGGCTTAGTTGCGGTTAGCGCACCACCACCCGCCGGGTCGTACCAAAGCGTGTCGTTGTTGTTGTAGGCAGAAAGGTTAAATCCGCGAACAACACCCTGAACCACAACTCGCCCAAAACTACCAGAGGCAATCGGCTCACAGGCAATCCCAACAATGGCATTCCCGTCCGTCAGACCTGCCGTTGATGGGCCAAACTGGATCACGCCAGACGCACCAACCACGCCGGTTTTAATGATGACCTGACCAATAGAGATGGCAGATGATGCCTTGCCGTAGGTATAGACAACCTCACCCACGGGCATCACTAGGCTAGAACTTCCATCCAAGCCAACGTTTAATGTCCCGGTGGAACTCCAATACAGCTTTCCATAAGCATAAGTCGCACCCGCCGAAACATTCAGTTGCAGATAATCAGAGCCTAAATTGGTCAGCCCGGTTGCCGTTCCACCCGTAATCGCCACGCTACTAGCGTTTTGGGTAGACATGGTTCCCAACCCGGTAATTGCGGTGTTAGGGATGGTCGTGGAGGCCGTTACAGCATTTGCATCGTTACCGTACAGGTATCCGGTCAAACCAGTGGTTTTAAGCGTTCCTACAGCGATTGAGCCGCCAGTAATGGCTACGTTGTTGGCGTCCTGCGTGGACATCGTGCCCAAGCCGGTTATGTCCGTGTTCGGGATCGTGGCGACAGTCGAAAACGCCGTGGTTCCGTTGGCCTTCAGATAGCCAGCCGTGAACGTTGTTGCCCCTGTCCCGCCATAGCCAACGCCAATCGTACTGGCGTTCCAAGTCCCTGCGGTTAGCGTCCCAACCCCGGTAATTCCGGTGTAAGAACCAGAGATTCTGGCGGTATCAATCGTCCCAGACGTAATCTGGTTCGCCGCAATCGCAATTGAGGTGTTGGTTACAGAGGTCAGTTGCCCCTGTGCATTGACCGCAAACACCGGAACAGATGACGCAGAACCATAGGTTGCAGCGGTTACACCCGTATTTGTGATGCTAAACTGGTTTGCAAATAGCGTCAGGCCCGTTCCAGCCGTGTAAGTTGCAGAGCCAGAGAACTGCACCCAAGGCATTGCCGTGACGTTAATCGTTCCAGCATCCGTTGCCGTACAAACCCACCCGGTGTCAGCCTGTCCACCGTTCAAAATGACCGTGTAAGCGCCCGGAACTTCCGACCAGACATCCATGTCGGCTGTGCGAGTCCAAGGGCCGCTAGAGGCAGAATAAATGCCGTTCTCAGACGATGTTCCCTGGTTCTTGACCAGCACCCGATCACCAGAAAGCGTGGTGTAGGTATCAATTGTCTGAAGGCCAGAGAGCGTGATATTGCCGGTTGTGGCTACTTTACACGCCTGTTTTGGCCCTAAACCCTGCGCTACCGTGTCAACATAGAACTTATTGGCTATGTTAGAGGCAGATGCAGGAGTCGTTGAAATCGTGCCAGTTGTCGTGGCGATATTGGTGAAAACCCCAGTAGATGGGGTCGTTGCGCCGATTGTCGTGCTGTTAATCGTGCTATTTGTGATGTTTAACCCAGATTGGCTTGGGTTAACAGTCGCATAGAACGGCTGACCCTGCCCAATAAATGTCTGAAAAGTCCCGTCTACAGCGAAATACGCCTGAACGGGGAGCAGATTCTGGTCACTTGATTGCGCGGGGTCAGCCATACTCTTACGATTGATCTGCTGCGGGAGTTACATACAGGGTAGTAGTGTCACTACCGCCACAAATCGCCGACAAATAATAAGGCGTTGTCGGGGTCGCAAGGATCAACGGCATAACCATGTTCCCAGGGAGAACAAAGTCGCCGTTTGTGCCATCCGTAGGAAACACCGGGGTTCCGACATTGCTGTCAGTTGTACCCCAACGAATCGCACACGGCTTGGTTCCAACATTCAGGAAACTGGTGTAGTTCACCTGATCGTTGGTGCTGTCGTTAATCACAACGTTGGCGTGAGCCGAGGCCGTGACTGCAAGGGCTACTGTAACCCCTGCATTACGCTGGACTGTAGACGATGCCATTTTAGACAGCGTTGGAGGCCAACGGCAACGATTCTGCGCGATCAACCACAACGGTATAAGTACCAGCGGCAGCGGAGGCCGAGGAACCCGTAGCGTTGATAAATTGAATCGTCAGAGTGTCAGCAGCAGAAACGTAAGCATTGGCAATGCCAACACCCGTGGTTTGAGCAGCAGGTAAAGTTACATGAACGGCATCGCCAACTTGCAGACCGGGGACGGTCACGTTCTTGGATGCGCCAGAGGTGGCAACAGTCGTTGCGGTGACAGAAACACCCATAACAAACGAATTTAGGATGTTTCCACGCAAAACGGTGGTTTGCAGAGCCATGATTTCTCCTTAGAGATGAATTGATTTTAACCAGAAAAAGAGAAAAAGCCACCCCTTTTTGAGAGGCGGCTTTTCTGCTTCATCGCGGCTGATTAAGCAGCGATAAGACCCAAAGCCTTCAGCGCTTTGACAATATCGCCAACCGTGTATGCGGTAGAACCAGTGCCACCAGAGAACGTGGTGTTCGTGTAGACAGCGGTGGTCGAACCAGCAGCCACGGTGGTGGTGTTGCCAGCAGAGGTCGGTTGGGTCGAGCCCGTAGCACCAAAGAAGGAAACCAAACCGCCGTTGGGGGCGATTGCGGTTCCGTCCGTGCTGTCACCATCAATCAGATAGTGCGGGCTGGTGGTAACGGCAGGGCCGTTGTTGGTGTAGGTAGTAGGAGACAAAGCCATGATTTATTCCCTTTCAATTAAGCTGCAACACGGCAAGCGAGTTCGGGGTACAACGGAGCCCAACCATACAACACGTCCAGACGGGTCGGGATCGAGTCGTTGTTGATCGTGTACTGGCGCACCACACGCATTGACAGGCCGATTTCCTTGTCGGAAGCGCGACCGGCGAAATGCACACCCTCGGGCAGTTCCAGATCAGCCACTGCCAGCGTAAACGCATTGCGGTGCATGATGATGTTCTGCGGAGAAACCGTACCCGTCTTGTTGAAGAAGTTAACGGTAGCCGTAGAGCTGGTGCTCGGAATCGTCACGTTCTGGAATTGACCAGCGGTAATGACTGCGGGGCTGACGGTCACGTTGAAGGTTGCGCCAGTGCCAGAGGCAGCGGCTTTAACCACAAAGTTACGCAGCTTGTTCGAGCCGTAGGCTTGACGGTTTTGGGGGTTAACAGCGTATACGCCATCAATCGTAATCACATCGCCAGCGTTCAGGGAAACTGCGCCGGTAGAGGTGATGCTGATCGTGGAGGACGATGCCCAACCAGAGGTAAGGAAGCCCGTGGCAGTGGTGGTAGCACACACAGCCGTACCAGCGAACGAACCGAACGTTTGCGAAACCACGTTCTGATCCATCTTCCAGTTCATGCCAGCAGAGTCACGGCCCATCAGACCTTTACGGTACTGCTCGCCGATGGCTTCCTGGGGAACGAACAGACCTTTCAGGCTGTCAACAATGGTTGCGCTCGTGAACGGTTCAACGATACACGAACGGCGACCATCGCGGGGTGCGCCTTCAGCGTCCAGATACGCACCTGCGGTCAGGTAGGTAATCAGGCCGGTGGGGGGCGTGCCAGCAGTACCAACGATGTTGGCGGTCTGCAGGGTAGCCATCGACAGACCGTCACGGTCGATCTTGTTGGCGATTGCAGCGACAGCAGGCTTCAGCACGCGATCCGAGAACATATCCAGAGACAGAGCCAGGTCTTGAGTCGTGAACTGGGTGTCAACGTGGAATTGGGTACTCAGGGTCACGGGCACGCTCGTCTCGTTGAAATCTTCAACGTTCAGGGCGGGGCCAGTCGTACCGATGAAACGACCCGGGCGGCGGACGTTGACCGTGTTACCGATCTTCGCGCCGACCACAGCAAACTGGTCGTCATAGTTGCGGTCTACTTCACTGGTGAAGGTCAACTCGTTTTCCAAGACCATCAACGCTTCGTTGGTGATCTTGCTAATAGTTAGCAAGGTATTTGACATTTGGTTTCCTTAAAAAGATTAGGTTTACCGAATCTTTCCTGCTCTCCTCGCTTGCTTCCAGGCTTGGTAACTGCCTTCCCACACACCATCGCTGGTCATGGGGACATCTACTGCGCCTTTGCTTGCTCGGATTGGCTTGATAGGTTCGGGGGCTTTGCTTTTGACCACAGGAGCACTCGTTTCTTGGGGTTTAGCCTCAAAACGTGCCTCAAGTTTTCCAATTTCTCTCAATGCGCTAATCGGAGGCAAACCGGCGATCTTCTGGGCAATCTCAGGGTTTTCAGCAAGGTGGTAAAGAAGTTTTGCACCATGGTCGCTGTCCATAATCGCATCGCGCACATGATTGGGTACAACCACATCGCTTGATGCCACCATGTCATCAAAGTCGGGCAACTCATCTTTAACCGCATTCACCTTCTCGGCCCAAGTTTTCACAAACTTTTCCCGTTCGGTTTCCTGCTTCATCTGCTGAATCTTCAAATTGGCTGTGTACTCGGCTAGAGCTTCAGCGTATTTGAAGGCATCCTCAAATTGCTCTGGTTTTGGCTTACCGTCTTGAGCCTCCTGCACTTGTGGTGCAGACTTTTGCTCTAACTGCCTCAACCGATCTTCCAGTTGCATCCTCGCTTCACGTTCCCGTTGCGCTTCTTTACGCGCTTCTTCCCGTTGGCGAGTTATCTCTGAAAAACGCTTCTCAAGTTTTGGATTTTGCTTGCGTTCCTCCTGCGGTTTTGCGGCGTCTGCTTCAGTAGGTTCACTCCCTTCACCCTCTGCAACCGGCTCTGTTTCGGCTGGCGTTTCCACCTTTTCCTCAACAGCCACAGCCTCAGTTGGCTTTTCGGCTAAACCTAATCTCTCTGCATAAAAATCCGCTGAGTTTTCGCTGGTCACTACTGAACCAGCACTTTTTTCGTTCGACATAGGTATTACCCTAAGAATTTGCCCCATGAAACCCATGGGTAGGCTTGGTCAATATAGACCGAATTGGTTACTGCGTCAACCCACCTGTAAACGGATTGGCTCCATGTTCAATGTCTTGGGCGGCAAGTTGGGCAAATCCCATCTGCTCGGCATTTCTGCGGTCAATCTCCGCATTCAGGCGTGCCGTGTCCATGTTATGCAACAAAAGCTGAACAATTGCGTCAATTTCCGTCTTATTCTGGGACGTAATTGAGCGAGTATTCTGGTCGTTGACCCGAACTTCTGCCATTGTTTCGGTGTTGTGGGCACGCGCCGTGACGTCCATCAGCTTACGCTTGGTTTCGGCATCCTGTCTAACCTGCTCAATGTCCTGACGCTGTTTCATGGCCATTTGCATGGCTTGCATCTGCTGTTGCATCTGCTGAACCTGCGCTTGGGCCTGTTTGAGTTGCATCTGAACCTGGGGCGGCACATCAGATTTCTCGTCAATCTGGGCCAGAGGATTCATGGCAGCAAGGCGGTCGGCAATCATGTCTGCGCCGGGGAAGTCCATGTTACGGAACACCAGGTCAGAAGCGGCTTTGAACAGGTCGTTATTGCCCGTCAGAAGCGGCATCATGGCCTCTACAGCCTCCTGGCGCTTGGAGTTGTATCCAGGCCCGGTTTCCATGACCACATCGTAGCGACCGACCGTCACATCGTTAAGCACTTTGCCCACGGCGTCCTTCTCATTGACCGTCACTATCTCGGGTTTTCCATCATCTCCAATGATCCGCAATACCCGTTGAGTGTCGTAAATCGTGGGGACAATATCCAAAATGATCCGGGCTACTTGCGCCAGCGTTTTAGTGAAATTGTCGTAAAAGTCAAAGTTTGTCAGGTCAACCTGTTGCTGCTGACCATTGAGAGCCTTGCCAGAGATGTTGCCTTGCTTTAGTTGAGCAGGGTCAAATATGCCCATCAGGGTCTTGATGTCGTCATCAATCGCAACCGTGGCTTGCATGATGCCGTTGGCTGGCGGTTCGGGCTGAAGACGTTGGGGCGCAGGGGCGGCGCGTCCATCAATGTCCGTTTGTTTGTATCTCAGGACAGGGTAGGACTTGACGTTAGCCTGTGCCCAATCGTTCTCGTGGCCCTCGTCCTGACCTTCTGCCATGATCCACTTGGCCTTGGGAGCCAGCGCCACAGATTCGGTCAGGCTGGTTTGCCAGAAGTTGTACATCCGTTGGGCGTCTTTGCCGTGACGCACCATGCCGAACTTCTTACGCTTGTCGCCAATAACCACATGACGCCCGTAAACCGGGATAACCGGGATGTAGCGTCCTGGAAAAACCTTTTCCTCAAGCACCTCAATGGCAGTCAGCTTGCACCAGCGGATTTCCTTCTTAACAGTGCGGCGTCTGTCAAGAATCTGGATGTTGGCAGCGGCTAACACCTCGTCTGAGGGAAGTTCGTCCTTGTAAACCGTAGTCCCATCGGACAACATCACCAGTTCAGTTTCCTTGCGAACCGTATAGAAGTACTCGGCAAGGCGAATATCCTCTTTAGTGATCCACTCGGATTGGGCATCGCCCGTACCGCGCTGCTGGAAGGAATCAACTTCTGCGTCCGGGTATTGGTCAGAGAATGCCTTTTTGCTCATCATGGTGGTGATAAGCACACGCTCGGCATCCGATCCGTCAGGCAGGATACTGTTCGGGTCGTAATAGACGGTGAACGGGTTGTCTACTGGGTCAATGTAGATTTCCTGCTCGAATGAGTCGTCAGAGATGTAATCTGTACGGATACGGATATAGCCCCAACCCATGCGAACGGCATAGTCAACGGCATTATCGTAGGCGTTATCTGCGTTGGAGTTGGCCTCAATATGGCGAATGATGCCTTGGAGGACTTGTGCAACCTTGGAGTCGGCCTGGGAGTTCATCCCATGAACCTTGGGACGGGGTCGCTGTTGCCTGATCTGGTTAACCACCTG
>Ga0099848_1000919_pt1 | contig 13681 bp, 21 predicted proteins | sample CB_VirMetaG_3_FD_78179 | JGI IMG/M metagenome (GOLD analysis project Ga0099848, IMG submission 78179) | Freshwater to marine saline gradient viral communities from Chesapeake Bay - CB_1508_1S Viral MetaG | ecosystem: Environmental > Aquatic > Marine > Coastal | place: USA: Chesapeake Bay... | reverse complement strand
CCGTTTGGTCTCACAGACCCAAACCCAGTTGGTGGGACGATGATCTTGCAGACTACGAGAAGAGGATTACAGCGAAATGAAAGTTGAAATTGACATTAATTCTGATACCGCAGATTTTTTAATTGTAGAAAATCTAAAGCAAGCAATTAGTAGTATGAAAAAGAATTTAAAAGCCCGAAAAAAAGATTCTTGTTTCAGCTGGGGTATATTTTCTGATGATAAAGAGGAAGATTTGGTTGAAATGGCCAAGCATATAGAGGCATTTAAACTTACATTAAGTTATTTTGGAGTAAAAGATGAGTAACTCAATTTTTGATTTAGAACAAGAGATATTACAGTTTGCGAATGTTACTGACGACATTGAGAGAGTAACTAAGTATTTTGTAGAAAGTTCTGATTGGGAAGGCATGGACGGTGCATTAACTGATGCCATTATGAACAAGTATTTTGCTATAAAAGAATTGTACGAAGTCAAATTTGATACTCTGTGGCATACTTTTGACGAAGTTTGCAAAGAGTATCATATTGCTCGTAAACTGGCAGGGCTTGAGCGAGACAAAGAGTTACAGAGCTTGTTTGACGAGGAATAAAAATGCACGACGCACTTATGGAACATTGGAAAACTCGTGATACTTGTCCAAATTGTGGAGAATATTTAATTGGAGATGGATACAGTAACGGAGACCCTGTACGATGCCCTGAAGCATTAGAAGAGGACTGGTGGTACAGCGAACCAGACAGCGGACCGTGGTATTGTCACCAAGATCTTAGTGAGTAGTTATGAGTGATATGCAAATAATAGAAACACACTACGGCTATGGACGTACTATTTGGAGAGTCACTAGTCAACGTAAGTATGGCGAATTAGTTACTTTAGGAAAGTTTTCTTCGAGAGAGCAAGCAGAAAACTACATTAAAATAAGAATTCAGCAGCAACAAGCAAAGGAGCATAATCAATGGTAGACACAGTAAATCAGCCACCGCACTATCGTGCACATCCGAGTGGAGTAGAGTGTATTGAAATTACTGAACATATGAACTTTTGTTTGGGCAACGCAATAAAATATATTTGGAGAGCTGGAGTTAAGAGCCAAGACCCAGTAGAAGATTTAAGCAAAGCAGTATGGTATCTAAATAGGGAGATAGCAAAAATTGAGAAGAATCAAAAAGAAAGAGTCAGAGAACTTATCCGATACCAATATACAGAAAGTGATAACCCTCTTGAATGCGCAGGATGGGGCCTCCCCGATAACAAAGAAGGAAGCCTGTGGCATCCTGAATATAGCATACAATACAACACGACTACAGAAAATCATAGATGATTTTTTGGAAACGAAAGCGTATAGAGAAAAAAGAAAGTCTCAAAACAGAGGAAGAGCAGCTACAAAATCCGAGGTGGCAGATGCGGTTACTGGATTCTTATCCGGCGAGCCAATCTCTGCAATTGCAGCAGGACTTTATCGTTCACCCGGATTTGTTAAAAGTATCATCGAAAAAGTGGGTGTACCTCAAAAAGAAGACGGACGGTACGATTACTTACCAGAAGAATGTGTGGCCGAATCATTCGAAAAAGGCGAAATAGTATGGTCGGCCAAATACCATGGCCCTGCCATAATTCGGGCAGAATTATCAGTAGATTATCAAGCCGAAAGACCCGGATATAAAGATGTAAACTATGAAAAGAAGTATGGTAGTAAGGCTTACAATATTTGGGTACTTGAAAAAGTAGATGATGATTACAGTGAAAGATGGACAACTGCAACTGGAGGCGGTTTTGCTGCAACTCAGTTAGCTTATGATTTAGGTAAGCTATCCCACCTTCAAGAATACGGAGTTGATTTATCACGTATTTAAAAATATTTCTTGACTTTTATCTTCAATACAAGTATAATATGTGTATTGAAGATGAGGAAACCAATGGGCGACCGATTTTATTTATCACAACTAGCCGCGACAGGATCGTGTCCTGGAGCAAAACTTACACAACTTAGAAGGAAACGTAAAATGGCGTGGACCGACGAAAAGAAGGCAGAAGTAATTGAAGCATATGAAGCTGCCAATCCTACTCCAGAAACCTCGATGGAGATCGTCAAAGATATTGCAGACGAATTTGAAGAATCACCTAACGGTGTTCGTATGGTGCTTACAAAAGCAGGTGTTTATGTAAAGAAAGCCCCCGCTTCTGGTGGCAGCAAAGCCACCTCGAGTGGTGGTAGCGGTGGGCGCGTTTCTAAAGCCGCTGCTATTGAAACTCTTTCTGCCGCAATTTCTGATGCAGGTCAGGAAGTAGATGAAGAAATTGTTAGTAAGCTGACGGGTAAAGCTGCTGTTTACTTTGCTGGTATTATTGCTGCTGTAAACTCATAACTTTTATTTATGTGACCACTCTCTTTTGGGGGAGTGGTTTTCTGCTATCTAAAGAAAATACCTTAGACTCGGGACAGTAAAAAATTTTACTAACCTGCTACACTAAGGAGTATTTGTGAAAAAAGAAGAACTAGCAGATCTTGTAAATGACTACGGCGATGCCGTGATTACGTATAGAAGTGAAAATAGTAATAAATTAAAATACAATGTTTGTACATTGGACTTTACTACGCCTTATATTCAAGGAAAGAAGAACAGGGCAAAAGAAAGTGCTGAAACTTTATTACTGTTTTGTTGGGATACAGACTCTTTTAGGTTACTAAAACCAAATAATGTAACCAGTGTCGTGCCGTTAGCTTCTATACTTAAAAATGGGGATTAAAAATGGAACTTTACGCATCTCCCGAATTATATGAAAGAGTTATACACTACGACGAGGAACGAGAGCTACAAGTTAGATTAACTGTTAGTACTTTTCGAGGAGTAGAATACTTACATTTACGAAAATATTTTTTAAGTTTTGAAGAGGAATGGTGTCCTACACCTGATGGAATCGCATTTCCACTAGACTTTAATAATAGTAGAGAGCTTTTTTCAGGTTTAGTAGAAATATTAAGCCTGGCTGAAAGTAAAGAAATTATTGAAGAACATTTTTCAGATCTTCTCCAGGACTTATACACAAAATAATTCTTGACTTTTCTTTCTCTTTTCTGTATAATATATGTTCTGAGTGAGGATAGTAAATGAAAGATTTTATTGAAAAAGCATCGTGTGCTTATTACTCTGGGTATCCTATTATTTCGGATGAAGAGTTTGACGCGCTTGTTGCAAAGTACAACTACAATGCTGTTGGTCATCGGGTTACTGATGGCGTTCCGCATATGTTCCGTATGTACTCACTTCAAAAAGTTTTTAGCTTAGATGACATTCCTACTCCCAACTCAAAGTACATTCGTACTCCGAAGTTGGATGGCGCTGCTGTCTCTTTACTTTATGTAAATGGGCACTTCGCACTCGGATTGACACGAGGAGACGGTAATCTTGGCCGAGATATTACCCTCAAACTAGAAGAGCTGGTTCCTGTCAGTATCCCCATGAAGGGAGAAGTACAGATTACTGGCGAAGTAGTTTGTCCCTCGTCTGTCCCCAATGCTCGTAATGTAGCCTCGGGGTCGTTAAACCTCAAAGATATTCATGAATTTCGGGCAAGAGCTCGGGATTTAGTCTTTGTTGCTTACGACATGCAGTTTGAAAAAGACTACTCAAACTACATTGATGCTATGAATGCATTGGCCCATGAAGGCTTTAATGTTGTTACTACCTTCGACCACTCTAACTATCCTACGGATGGTTGGGTGTACCGTATTAATGACCAGAAGTCTTTTCAAAAAATGGGATATACAGCTCATCACCCTCGCGGCGCTTTTGCTCTTAAAGAGCAGAAAGAGGGTGTACATACAGAATTGCTCGATGTTGTGTGGCAAGTTGGTAAATCAGGTGTAGTCAGCCCAGTTGCCATTCTTAATCCGGTCGAAGTGGAAGGTGCTCTCGTGAGCAGGGCAACTCTACACAACATTGAGTACATTCGCTCCCTAGAACTAGAAATAGGATGCACTGTCGAAGTAATTCGGAGTGGAGAAATTATTCCACGAATCGTTCGTAGAGTAGACCTAAGAAAAAATAGTTCTTGACTTTTACCTCAGTTTTTCGTATAATATATTTAACTTTTTCGGAGAGCAAAAAATGTTCATAGAAATTGTGCCCCCTACGGATTGTCCATCCTGTGGGTCTGCGCTCGCGTGGGTTAATCACATTTTATATTGTAAGAGCAACTCATGCGAAGCACAAAAATCAAAGAAAATTGAACATTTTGCTAAAACTCTGAAAATTAAGGGCTTAGGTCCTGCTGCTATCGAAAAACTTGATATTCAAGACTTCGATGAAGTCTATTCTCTTAGTATAGAAACTCTAAAAGATAAATTGGGCGAGAAGATTGGTACTAAGTTATATGCCGAAATTCAGAACTCAATTTCAGCACCTCTTAATATGGTGCTACCAGCATTTGGTATTCCATTAATCGGAAAAACGGCAACTATGAAGCTGTCTGAGACTATTAAATCTATTACTGAAATAAATACAGACACTTGTATGCGTGCCGGGTTAGGGCCAAAAGCTACAGAGAATTTATGTAATTGGTTAGACGAGCATTTTTACTGCTTTTATGATGGTGCACTGCCTTTTGATATGAAGTTTGTGCCCCCAAAAAAAGTCGAGCGCAAAGGAGTAGTATGTATTAGTGGACGGTTGAAAAGTTTTAAAACCAAGGCTGAAGCATCTGAAACTTTAATAAATTTAGGATATGAAGTAAAATCTAGTCTTACAAAAGACGCAACGCTCTTAGTAAATGAAAGCGGTATTGAATCAGCAAAAACTAAACAGGCCAGAGAATCTGGCGTATACATTGTCACAGATTTAAAATCATATTTGGAGAAAAAATATGGCACTTCCCAAGTGGACTGATGAGCGCACTGCAGCTCTCACTAATTTTGTCGGGGGCGAAAGCCCCGTATCTCAAGCTACTGTTGCAGAAGCAGCAGAGGAGCTTGACACTTCTGCTCGTTCCGTTTCTAGCAAACTGCGAAAAATGGGTTTTGAAGTAGAATTGGCTTCTGCTGCGGCAGGCAAGACTTTTACTCCTGCTCAAGAAGCTACCCTCTCTTCATTTGTCACTGACAACTCTGGAGAGTACACTTACGCTCAAATTGCGGAGCACTTTGAGGGCGGAGCTTTTTCACCTAAGTCTATTCAGGGCAAAATCCTGAGTATGGAGCTGACTGACCACGTTAAGCCTGCTCCTAAGGTTGAAAGCGTTCGAACTTACACTCCTGAAGAAGAGGCTACCTTTATTCAGATGGTTAATGATGGTGCTTTCGTTGAGGCTATTGCTGAAGCTCTCGGGCGTTCAGTAAACAGCATTCGTGGTAAGGCTTTGAGCCTGCTGCGCTCTGGCGATATTGCTGCCATTCCTCGTCAAGAAACTACAAAAGGTCCGGCTAACGCTGATCCTCTTGCTGGTGTTGACGTTGCTGCTATGACTGTAGAAGCAATTGCAGAAGCTATTGGCAAAACTGCTCGTGGCGTAAAAACCATGTTGACTCGTCGTGGCTTGACGGCCGCTGACTATGATGGTGCTGCTAAGGCCGCTAAGTCTCAGTAATTTTTAGTTGTAAGCGGCTGGCCTCTTAAGGGGCCGGCCTTTTTATGTTCGGGGGAACAGGTTGAATATCTCTAGTGCTTTAATAAAGCAGTGTATTGCTGTGGGAGACTTTGAAACGTGGAGTTATCTACGCAAAGAATATCTTCCGGGTGAATATCATCTGCTATTTGAAGCTATTGATAAGCATTGTGAAATGCATCACCAGTTTCCCTCATTTGATGATCTCAAGTTAAGTATACGACATCCTGCAACAAAAGACAAGGTGTATGCTGTAGAGTCTATTGAAGTAGATATCGAACCAGCAATCTTACTTGAGTATTTAAAAAATGAATATACACAGAAAGAGATTTTAAACTCTCTTGATAGGTATATCGACAATTCTGTATTATTTGCAAGTGCTGAAGAGTCTGTACAAGAGCTACATCAGATAGTTCTTGATATAGAAGAAAAAGTAGATCTTGAGACTCCTCAAGAAAGTATGCAGCGCATACACTTGATTGAACCTCAAGAAGAACTCTCCAAGCATATTGGTCTAGGCTTAAACACTTTATATGACCAAGATATTACATTCGGCCCAAGAGATCTAATTCTAGTGGGAGGACGAAGAGGCTCAGGTAAATCTATTACTTGTGCTAATGTTGCAAATAATATATTTCAGTCTGGGAAATCAGCTATTTATTTCACTATAGAAATGGACAGTAGAGCTATACTGCAACGGTGTTGTTCTATTGCTACTGGAGTCCCATTCTCTCGTATTCGTAGCGGTAATCTCACCAATGTAGAGTGGGAAAAAGTAGCTTGGTGGCAGGCAAGCCGTTTTGTAAATGGCCAAGAACGCCTTTTAGAGTACAAAAAAAGCGAGCAACGAGACTATAATGCTTTTCATCATAAATTAACTACGCAGCATGAGCTTCTCCCGACTCAGCAGCTAGATGTTATTTATGACCCAGGTCTAACTATTGCAAAAATAAGAGCAGAGTTAGATAAAAAAGTAGATAGAATTGGAGCAAGTGTTATTATTGTAGACTATATTAACCAAGTTAAACGTTCGCACATTCCTTCGAGAGGAGGCCAGTACGACTGGACAGAACAGATTGAAGTTAGTAAAGCATTAAAATCAATGGCTCAAGAGTATGAATGCGCCGTCTTTTCTCCGTATCAAACAGATGCTACGGGGGAGGCTAGATTTGCTAAAGGCATTCTTGATGCAGCAGATGCAGCGTATGCTCTTGAAACTTGGGATCAAGAGGACAAGTGTATTACCTTTAATTGTGTGAAAATGCGGTCTGCAACAATGAAGAGCTTTTCGTCCACTATGGACTGGGAAAGTTTGAAAATTGGTCCAGAAACTGCGTTGACTCCGAAACAACGTGATGAGATCTCGCACAAATCAGATGAAGAAATTCACGACCTCTGATAAAAATAATGCTTGACACTCCCGTTGATTTGGTGTATAATATATGCTAAATCACGGGAGTTTTTTATTTATGGGAATGATATATGGTTCAATTAGGCACACCACATCTGGCAGAGCTAAGAAGAAAGTTCAAAGAAGAGTTAAGAGAGTTATGCGGGCGGTTTCCGTTGACTCTACAGAGCCTTTCCGACGGTCCACCCCTGAGTACCCAAGCGGCTCCGATACAGTTGGAGTTGCCGCTCGAGTGGAAGCGCCACGTTACACCGGTACACTTGTTAAAGGTATCGGAACCATGCACAAATCAAACGCAATACCAATTATTGATGAAGAACAAATGAAAGATTTAGCGAGTATGAGACGATGAGTTTAGCACCAAGAGTAGAGGTTAAAGTAGGCCCCTACTTTGATATTCTCGAAGTAGCCATGGCAGAGCAGAATATTGAGCTAGCAGAAACAATGCTGTCTCGTATATCTCCCTATTTTCATCTTCTGGATGATGAGCATAAAGATTATTATCATGGTTGCCAGTACGCAATTGAAGAAAATATTGTCCATTGTTTTGCAGGAGATGAAGACGCCTACGATGAGCCTACTGAGTATGATGAGTGGCAAAGCTATGATTCGGACTGTTAAATGAATGTAGAAGAATTACTTATAGCAAAAAATATATTTTATATACCTCGGGGCAAGGATTTTGAAGTAAGCTGCCTAAATCCAGAGCACCCCGATAAAAATCCAAGTATGAGAATAGACCAAGTAACTGGTATATTTAATTGTTTTTCTTGTGAGTATAAAGGCAATTTGTTTACACATTTTGGCCAAAAAGCAAATAAGATGGAAATACAAAAGCAGCTCTTAAAAAAGAAAATACAACAAGTACGACAAGAATCTACTGGACTAGAAATACCTATAAACTCTACCCCGTATATAGGTAGTTGGAGAAATATACGCCCCGAGACTTATAAAAAATTTGAAGCATTTCTTAATGCTTCTAAGGATTTTACTGGTAGAATATGTTTTCCAATACGGGACAGAACTGGCAAGGTAGTAGCCATTCAAGCACGCACACAATCTAATCAAATACCAAAATACTACAATGCACCTGCAGGGGCAAAGATGCCTTTATTTCCTACAGTCGAGCCTATACAAGGAAGCGTGATTTTAGTAGAAGGAATATTTGATGTTTTAAATCTACACGATAAAGGATTAAATAATGCGATTTGCTGTTTTGGGGTAAAAAACTTCAATGAGCAAAAATTAGAAATACTATCAATCCAAGGAGTAACAAATATAGATATTTTCTTGGATAATGATGAAGCTGGGCAAAAAGGAGCCCATGCAGTAAAAGAGCTATGCGAGAAAGTTGGTCTCACTTCTAGGACTATAAGTATAGGCGATAAATATATGGATCCTGGATCTTTAGCTCAGTCTCAAGTTGATAAATTACGGAGCAAATTATATGCCTAAAGTTGCATTAGTAGAAACTAAACCGAGTAAAACTAATTTTTCTAAAGAATTTGATGAAGCTTTTCAGTTCGATCAATTTCAACTTTGTTCAGACCCTACCATCAAGAGAGTCCTAAAGAGAGACTGTGATATATCTATGAACCCTGATGAATATGATTGGGTTGTTCTTGTAGGTTCTGATGCCTTAAAATATTATACAAAAATTAATTCAGTAACAGAATACTCAGGCAAAAAAGTAGAGGGTAAATTTTTACCAGTAATTAACCCTGCAATGTTAGCTTTTAAGCCAGAAGCCAAAAAAACATGGGAAGACTCAAAAGAAAATATTAAAAGATATATTTCTGGAGAGATTGAAGATGTAATAATTAATGAAGAAATTGCTTTTGGAATTCAAAATACGGAGGAAGCAAATGCTTTTATCAAACAGGCTATTGGACACGAAGGCCAGTATATTGCACTGGACTCAGAAACTACTGGACTCTACCCTAGGGACGGTTATATGCTGGGTATTAGTATTAGCTATAATGGTAAGTGTGGGGCTTATATTGATACCGATTGCTTTAATGATGTTACTGAAAGACTGTTACAAGAACTTTTCGATAAGAAAACTGTAGTTTTTCATAACGCTAAATTTGATATGGCGTTTTTTGAGTATCATTTTAACTTTAAATTTCCACAGTTTGAAGATACAATGCTATTACATTATTTAATAGATGAAAATCCCGGAAACCATGGATTAAAGCAATTATCTCTAAAATATACTCCCTATGGCGACTATGAAAAACCAATGTACGATTGGATTGACCAATATAGAAAAGATCGTGGTATTTTAAAAGCAGACTTCCAATGGTCATCCATACCGTTCGATATAATGAAAACCTATGCAGCTATGGATGCAGTTTGTACTTTTTTATTGTATGAGAAGTTTATTAAAATCAAACAAAATACAAAGTTAAAATACGTATACGAAAATATTTTAATTCCAGGAACTAGGTTTTTGACAGACATTCAAGACAATGGAGTTCCTTTTGATAGCAAAAGATTGTATATCGCACAAGACGTAATGCAAACAGATATTGATAGTGCTATTTCAAAACTCTATGAAAATGAAAAAATAAGGAGGTTTGAAGAATTAAATGGAAAACCTTTTAATCCTAATAGTACTGTTCAGTTGCGTAGTCTTTTATTTGACCATTTGGGGCTACAACCAACTGGAAAGAAAACTGGCACGGGCGCAGAGTCTACTGATGCGGAAGTGCTCAAAGAACTCGCACATCAAAGCGATGTACCACAGCTCATCTTGGATATACGACAAAAATCTAAAATCAAAAATACTTATCTTGATAAGATCATACCTCAATTGGATAGAGATTCTCGTCTTCGTACAGGGTTTAATTTACATAGTACTACTTCTGGGCGGCTTAGCTCTAGTGGTAAACTTAATATGCAGCAGCTTCCTAGGGATAACCCTACTGTAAAAGGCTGTATTAAAGCCGCAGCGGGGTCAAAGATAGTTGCAATGGACTTAACTACTGCAGAAGTATATGTTGCAGCAGTGCTTTCAAAAGATGAAGCACTCATGGATGTTTTTCGCTCTGGTGGAAACTTTCATAGTACAATTGCACATAAAGTATTTCGACTACCTTGCGAAGTAGAAGAAGTAGCAGAACTATACGCCGATCGTCGACAAGCTGCTAAAGCCGTGACTTTTGGGATTATGTATGGAGCAGGCCCTGCAAAGATTAGTGAGCAAGTTACAAAAGACAGCGGTAAATACTTTTCACGAAATGAAGCGCAAGAAGTTATTAATGATTACTTTGATGCTTTTTCTAATTTAAAAAGTTGGATCGAAGACAGACAAAAATTTATTGAACAAAATGGATTTGTGTATAGCTACTTCGGACGAAAAAGGAGACTCCCTAATGTTGAAAGTTCCGATAAAGGCATCAAATCTCATAGCATTCGCTCTGGCCTTAATTTTTTGGTACAGTCTGCTGCTTCTGATATTAACTTATTAGGAGCGATTGATATGGGAGATTTTATAAAATCTCAAGGAATGAAATCTCGTATTTTTGCACTTGTGCACGACTCTATTCTTGCAGAGGTTCCTGAAGATGAAATTGATTTTTACTGCGAAATGCTACAAAAATTAGTTCAGAAAGACAGAGGAATATATATACCTGGGGCTCCAATTGGCTGTGACTTTGAAGTCGGAGAAGATTATTCAATGGGTAAGTTTACGAAATTGTATGCTAATATCTTACAAGAGTATTAATAAAATTAGATTTCCAGTTTATGAGATTCCTAACTCTAACTGGAGCAGAGCAGACGGTCTGTTATTCTTAGATGGAATAATAGTAGATGATTTAAATCAAAAAGGGGATACTTTAGGTATTAGAAGGCTACAAACTCCTCATAAAAATTTGTTACCTTTAAAGGTACAAATTGATACTTTTCGAGGTATTATAAAAAATAATAATAAATGTTTTATAGATAGTAATGGAATTCCTTTTATTTATGAAAAAACAGAGTTTTGTAAGTTAAAATATTATAAAATTAAAGATGTAGTACCAAAAGAAAGCTGTTCTCATTTAAAACTTGACGGGCTAAAAAATTCTTTTGTAATTCCTAGACCTCCGCCAATGGGCCTAACCTATGCCGGGGTTATTCATTGGAAGGGACTGCCGTGGATACTATATGATTATGCCGAAGAAAAACAAAAAAATACAAGACGAAAAGTATGAAAGCAGTACTAAGTAATCGTATATTTATAGAAGCTGATAGAGAGCTAAGAGAAAGTCTATCAAAAGAACTTACTTATAAAATACCGCCCCAGAATCCGAATGACCCTCCACAGATCATTAAAAATCTGCAGCGGGTGCGCGAAAATCTGGTATCCATACCAATTGGACGAGAGGACTTAATTCCAAATGCATATGAAATTATTGACAAGAGGGTTGTGGTTCCTGTTGATTTTCCTGATTTTAAGTTTGTACTCCGCGAGTCTCAACAAGCCGTCTATGACGAGCTCGATAATAGCAGTATCATCAATGCGTGGGTAAGTTGGGGAAAGACATTTACAGGTCTTGCAATTGCAGGAAAATTAGGACAAAAAACATTAGTAATAACACATACAGTACCCTTGAGAAATCAATGGGCAAAGGAGGTTGAAAAAGTCTATGGAATCACTCCAGGAATTATTGGTTCTGGTTCTTTTAACACCGATTCTTGTATTGTGGTTGGTAATACCCAAACACTCTACAGGAACATCGATCGAATTCGAAAAATGTTTGGAACAATTATCTTGGACGAAATGCACCACGTATCTTCGCCAACTTTTTCGAAAATCATTGACACCAGTCATGCACGGTACAAAATTGGCCTCAGTGGCACAATTGAAAGAAAGGACGGAAAACACGTAGTATTTCGAGACTATTTTGGAAACAAGCTATTTCAGCCTCCAAAAGAAAACTTTATGACTCCAAGTATACAAATATATCGTTCAGAAGTGCGTTTTATGGACGGTGCAAATATTCCTTGGGCAAATCGAGTAAATAATTTAGCAAACAACGAAGAGTATGTTCATAGTGTTTCTTTGCTTGCATCTTATTATGCGGCTCGAGGGCATAAAGTGCTTGTAGTATCAGATCGAGTACATTTTTTAAAAACTTGTGCACAATTAGTAGGAGAGAAAGCAATTTGTGTAACTGGAGAAGTTCCTCACGAAGAACGTGAAAGCCTTATTGATGAGATAAACTATGGAAGTAAAGAAATACTTTTTGGTACTCAAGCAATATTTAGCGAAGGTATATCAGTCAATGCACTTAGCTGCCTTATACTCGGTACACCCATTAATAATGAGCCGCTACTTACACAGCTCATCGGAAGAGTCATTCGAGAGCAAGAGGGAAAGCCAAGTCCAATAATTGTAGATATACACTTAAAAGGAAAAACTGCAACTCGTCAAGCGTCAAATCGCATGGGATATTATATGAAGCAAGGCTATAAAATCGATCAACTATAACATAGAAAAATAGTTCTTGACACGAGTTCCAATTTGATGTATAATAGTATGTTCTTATATGACTGGCAAAAAATATTTGAAGTAGCAGAGGGCAACCCCTCTACTATTTTTCGCATATTTAAAATGATGGCAACTAATCAGATACCTGTAAATAAGTATGATAAAATATATAATTTTAGTCATATAAAGTTTATAGGCGGGTCTTTTTTGGCCCATCCAGATGTTTTACTTTATAATGCATATAAGCATAGCTTTGCCGAAATAGCCCAGTATTTGGCATTAGCTTCAGTACGTCCGCTTGCGGACTATTTAGCAACTGGGAAAACAGATCTCGATCTTCAACTTCTTGAAGTCGATATTAATTTTTTTACAGAAAACAGTCTACTTTGTATTAAAGATACCTCAGTTACCTTTTTATACGAAGAAGTCCCCAAGGAGAAAACACAATGGCATTAAGTTTTAACAAAGCAGCAGGCGGTGCAAAGAAGTCTAGCATCAATTCTTACTCTTATCGTGACGGTGATAACGAAGTTCGTCTCGTAGGCGATGTACTCGCACGATACGTATACTGGCTAGAAGGCAAAAACGGCAAGCAGATTCCTTTTGAATGTTTGTCTTTTGATCGCAATGAAGAGCGATTTAACAATAAAGAAAAAGACTGGGTTCGTGAGTACTATCCCGATCTCAAGTGTGGCTGGAGCTATGCAATGCAGTGCATTGACCAAGGCGAAGTCAAAATCATTAATCTAAAGAAGAAGCTCTTTGAAGCAATTCTTACCGCAGCAGAAGACTTGGGCGACCCTACTGACCCAGAAACTGGGTGGGATGTTAAGTTCAAGCGAGTAAAGACTGGGCCTCTTCCTTATAACGTAGAGTACCAGCTTCAGGTATTGAAGTGCAAGCAACGCGCACTTACCGAAGCAGAGTTGGAAGCAATTGCAGATCTTAAATCAATGGATGATGTTATGCCACGCCCCACTCCCGATGCTCAAAAAAATCTTCTTGATGAAATCCGAGAAGAAACATCTGGAGACATTGATGAAGCTCTTGAAGCGGAGTTTAAGATGTCATGATTCTATTCACGGCAGACTGGCATATAAAGCTAGGTCAGAAGAATGTACCACGAGAGTGGGCATTAAATCGCTATAAGTTATTTTTTAAGCAGATTCATTCTCTTGAAAACCAGTGT
>Ga0099848_1000918_pt1 | contig 13688 bp, 15 predicted proteins | sample CB_VirMetaG_3_FD_78179 | JGI IMG/M metagenome (GOLD analysis project Ga0099848, IMG submission 78179) | Freshwater to marine saline gradient viral communities from Chesapeake Bay - CB_1508_1S Viral MetaG | ecosystem: Environmental > Aquatic > Marine > Coastal | place: USA: Chesapeake Bay... | reverse complement strand
TTCTTGCCCTACACACACTCTTTGATTACTCCTCTTCTTTCATATCCTACAAAAGAAGAACTAGGAAAAGAAAAAGCTAATTTTTTTATTTGTACGTACAAAAGAAGTTTTATTGGCTTTTAAAAAATAATAGATCCTCAGGTTACTATAATTATATTATTGTAAAGAGGTAATCCATGGCTCAGTCTATAGAAGATTTTATCGCAGCTACTGAAACTGCTAAAAGAAATTTGGCTAATTACAAGGGTTTAGTTGCGGAGTATAGAGAAACAGGTGCCTGGAACAGTGCTAAGTATGGAATTACAACCAATCCAAATGCCCCTCTTGTAGATAGAAGTGCATCTGAATTGTTGGCAGCATTTGGTAACGACACGGCCAAGTTGCAATACAATATGAATGAAGAAGTTTTTGGTCGAAAGATATCAGAGCTTGAAAACGAAGTTGGAAGATCAGCTTTTAGGGCCGAAAGAAAGTCTATGAGAATTGCTCAGGGAACTATTGACGTAGAAGATATTTCTCAAGAAGAATTTATATCTTTAGCTAAAAGAAATCAAGAACTGCTTAATTTGAAAGATTCTGATCCAGAGGCTTTTAGGAAGATATTCAATCCAGATGTAACAATACCGGGCACCAATGAAAAGCTAATGTACGCTATACACAACGGTGCTCCAGAATTGGCGGGTGGGGCTTTAGATCCATCTTTTACGGAGGGAACAGACAAAGCCTTCGCTGCAGGAGGTGGAGACACTAAGGGTGCAAACCGTGGTATGGCTAAACAATTTCGTGATGCCATGAACGCGGACTCTGCAGTAACAGGGCTTAGTGAGGAAAAGAAGGCCGTATATCGTCGTCAACTCGATTTAATAACAGATGCAGATACTCAAAAGAAAATTGCAGCTGGTTTACCTTATATGGAAAGTGGTAACTTTCTCTCTGCAGCCCCTCCAGAAACTGGAGTCCACATGGGGTATTTCGGTAGACTAAATGAACGTGGCACTAAAACAGCAGCGCAGACAGCTGAAGTTGCTGGGGATCTAAGTGCCTCAACAGGAGGCAGGGGCGGTATGCACTTAATTAGAGGCGTAAGAGATTACACAATAAACACCGTTGGTCTTAACGCAGACTATGGGGAAACTGCATTACTGGGTAAGCATAAGCCGATAGCGGGCATATCCTCTATGGGCACTTTTCAGTCTGCTGGACACGAAGCTCAGCTCCTGCCTATATCTTTTGAAGAGATGCGCAATCCGAGTGGAATAGTGGCAGATAATAACTTAAATAGAATAGACTTAGCTTGGATAGAGAAACAAATAAATGAGGACGTAGCTAAAGTAATGAGTGGTAAGGTTCCGTTGGAAGAAATATATGGACCAGCAGCTGAACACGCTGGCTTAAAAACATCTCTCTCCAAGTCAGCTCCACCTACACCAAACGCTGTAGTTAAGTCAATGAAAGAGTCTGAACAAAGAGTAGCAGCCCGGGTAGCATCGAACAGAGTCCCTGAGACAGTAGAAGAAACTGTAGCGGTAGCTAGAAGGGCTTCTGGAGCCACTGAGGGGCTTCTGAGGGCTGGTACGCAGGCTTCTGCTGCCGTCGCAGCGGGGACATCAAATTCGGCCTTACTCAAACAGGCAGGAGCTGCCCTAACAATTCTTAAATCCGCAATCTAAATCTATTTGTGGTAGAATATATTTATGATTATTTTAAATAAAAGCGGTGTTTGTATAGTCGAAAATTTTATTCCATTCTATCATATGGAAAAAATAAAAACATCGATACAACAATCAATCTTTCATTTGGCTGAAGCTGAAAACTCTATGTATTGTGTTATGGATGACACAGTCTACAGGATAATTGAAGAATGCCAAAAAAGAATTCAATCTATAATTGAAAATCAATATAAATGTGAAGTCCACGAAGAAGAGTGCGCTACTATAAACAAGTATGTCCCAGGCTGGCACCTTGAAGAACATGACGACACTGGTAAAACAAACTCTGGTAGAGAATCTACCGACTTTTCTTCCATTATTTATTTTAATAGCGACTTTAGTGGCGGCGAATTAAATTTTATAAATAAAAAAATAAGAATAAAACCAACAGAAGGTATGCTAGTAATTAGTCCAGCCACACAAGAATATCTTCACGAGGTTACTCCGATATTAAACGGAGAAAGATATACTGCTACAACATTCTGGCAGGAAAAAGTCTGATAGTGAACAATTTAGGAGATAAAATATGAATTTAAGTGAAAAAGTTGAGAATTTAGTACTGCCAGATATTAGCGTAATTCTAGATGAAACCAAAACTGCTGAACAAATACAATCCGCCGTTCAAGAAATTGCAGCTGAAAATTGGATAGCAAAGAACCCTTTTGGGTATTCGATACTACACTACGACGACTGCGTTAAAATATTGCGAGATAAACGATGGCATAATCCCACAAAAAGGACAATGGAAATGTTCGACCTCGGGTTTGAAGAAGATGGGAAAAAGGTACTACCCCTTAATACAGTAGAGGGAGACGATCACGTAAGACTTAGAAGGCTTGTCGGTCCTGTTTTTACCCCCAAACAAGCCGATTTATACAGGGGGTTAATGAGACAGTATGCTGAGGAAATAATAGATTCTTTACCAGACCACACCGATCTGTATAATGAATTCGCCAGAATTTACCCGATTAGAATAATAACAGAAATATTCGGAGCTGATAAAGAAAGTTCCAAAAAGCTAGATGCCTGGGCTCCACAAATATTTAAAATTTTTAACAGTAAAGTTAGAGAAGACCAAGAATCAATAAGACAAACAGCCCTAGAAATGAAAGACTGGTTTCAAGATCTTATAGATCACAAAAGAAATAATCCAGGATCTGACTTGATTACAACACTCATCAACGCTAGAGACGAGAAAGACTACCTAACAACCGGTGAAATTATAATGTTGGGAATTTCCATATTATTGGCAGGTGTTGACACAATTAGAAATCAGCTATCTATAACAATGGCTCTAATGCTGCAGAACTCAGAACAATGGTCAATTTTATTGAGTAATCCAGAGTTTTATTCTGCCCGTGCTGCAGAGGAATCAATGCGACATTCAGCTGCAACAAGAGGAACAGGTAGAATAGCCTCACAAGATATAGAATATAATGGAGTCATGTTTCCAGAAGGAACCTTGGTTTTTCCACTATTTTCCACTGCGAATAGGGAGTCAGACAAATTTGAAAATCCAGATGTATTTGATATAAGAAAAGAAATACCAGAAAAACAACATCTGACATTTGGCTCAGGAATTCACTACTGTCTAGGTGCTCACCTGGCACGCGCAGAAATGCAGGAAGCCCTGATAACATTGGCAAAACACTGTCCTAACATTGAATTAAATGGGCAAATAACGTGGAGAAACTCTACAGACGCTATATATGGTCCAGACAAGATTCCAGTCAACTTAAATAGAACTTCTGATAACTAATTGAACATTTAAAGGAATTATACGTAGAAATAAAAAAAAAATTACGGCGGATTTCTTTGGAAAAATAAAGTTTAGGCATTGTTTGAGCGCGATTACTATTAAACATGAGTAGCTAGGGGCTAATATGGGACTATACGATACCGTTAGAAGTAATTACAGACTTCCGGATGTCGAAGTTAAAAGCGGTCTAATAGTTGAGTTCAAACCAGACGTTAAATCTAAACTTAGCTATGGAACAGAGTTCCAAACAAAAGATTTCTATTGTTTATTAGAAGAGTATTTAATTACATCTTTCGGAACTTTATGTGTCCATGAAAATGGTGTCAATGTAGACACTCAATATCATGGAATATTCAACTTCTACACTACTGTCCCAGTGCAAGATGAGAAAAGATACATGATAGAATATGAAGCTAAATTTACAGACGGAAAGCTTGTAAGCGTTAAGGGTTACTGCCCAGCAAATTACTGAGATGTCTTACTAAATTTCTGCAATTATTATACAGTTGTTTATTTGGCGTTATTTCTGAAATATCTATTTTTTCATTTTGAAGTAGCCATAATAAAAACTTTTTTTCGTATGACCACTCTTCGTCATTAATTATTGTTTCACCGGTTTTTATGTAGCTGGCTACCTGCATGTCAGATAATGATATTATATCTTGCGATGTTTCATTTAGCGGTTCTTCAGCACTGATGCCAAGATACTCGGCAGCAGCGTGGCATATTTCTGCCATTGGTTCCCTATTGTCACAGTAAACATATGCCCAGTCCCATTCTAAAATAAGTCTCATTAATCCATTCAATGTAAACGCTGAAGAATACGGGTGAATTGCCTTTAATGAATTTTCAACACTAGGAGAGCTTTCGCCTCTTATGAAAAAAATGGAAAAATGACCCTTAAGCTTACATATCTCTTTAATTAAAATTTTAGAAAATACACCATTTTCATCTTTAACATTTCCGCTGTTTGCGTAGTCTTTATACTCTGATCTTCCATACAACTCATCAATTGGAACATAAGTATAATTTTTATCGGTCACACACTGAGGCAGCATCCAATGGTCAGTAGATTGCCCCTTTTCAAGGGCAGCAAAAATCCTATATTCCCCTACAGTTACGTCTGACTTGTCGAATAATCTGGTTGGTAGGATATCATCATAGTTTATATAATCTAAAAAATTATTATAAACATCTTCATATGACTCAAAATTATCTATTGATAAATCTATTTTTATCAAAATATCGTTTATACGTGAAGCTAGATTCATAAAAATTCCTATATATGGTAAAAAATGGAAAAAATTTTAAAGAGGGTTTTTAGTTTTTGTAAAAGACTTATTTTCTGAAAATCCATCTAAAAAATCTGCACAACAAGTTATGCCGAGGGACCTCACTACTAGTAGTGGAATCTATAGATCTCTGCTCTCTTTTGTATTTACCCTTCATGTTCATGGGTGAAAATACTTTGCCAAATCCACGGTTATCTAAAACTTTATATGTTTTTTCACTACCCCATAAAATTTCTAAACCAACATCACGCGGCACAGGTATAACATGCTGAAGAGGAGTTCCCTCTGGGATATAGAATTCCTTATCACCTATAATGTTTAAAACTACATTCGCATGATGATAATAATCTGTGTTCACCATTGATGGTAGAAGGGTGTAATTTTCATTTGGCTCCCAAGATATTGGCAGAAATAAACATGACCACCCAGGTGCAGTTTTGAACAACCAGGGGTTTATCATCTTAATGTAGTTCGCATTCTTGAGTTTTCTAACTTTAGTTACAGGACAATCTCCAGTTTGGTCATAAGAGAAACCTTGTATCATAAAGTTGTTTTCAGTTGTTGTCTCATATCGAGACTCCCAGAATGTGCCATCTCTGTTAGGTCTAAACTTAGTGTCTGCCCACATTCTAACCGTAAAGCCTTGAGATATATAGTCACCAACTCCAGCACATCTCCTTAAGCCACCTTCTTTAGAGTCTAAATTTTTCCACCAATCTGGCCAATATTTACTATTATTTAATGGTAGAATTGAGTTTTCAAGAAGAATATTATCAGAAGGAGATATTAATACCTGACCAGGTTTTATTTTAGGTAGGTTTTCATAAATATCTACTTCATGAACCTCTAGTTCTTGAGAGTGCTTCCGCATGATCTATTACCTTTGACTCTAAGTAGCCTCTAATGAGGCTATTGATATTGTTGACAGCTGGAAGCCTAGATCCGTAGGCGTCTAGCGAAACTTCTGCTAATCTGGGATTTAGGACACCTTGCCCTTGCGCTACGTGCCATAAATGAGGTATTGCGAATAATTCAAAACCAGTATAGTCAATATCGTGGGGCTCAGGAAGTCTTTCAGACCAAATGTTCAAAAGTCTTTTCAGTAGAGCTGGTTTTTCTGCTGACTTCTGAGCTGCCCACATTGGTGTGTCATCCCTATCGGAGATATAATGAAGAGAAATCATGGACACTGCGTTTTCCATAATGTTTTTATGTATTCTATTATATTCCTTATCCAGCCATACCGATTCCTTATTCCAAGTAGGAAGATAGGAGCACAACAGCTTCGCCTGCTGAATACCGATTGATATGGTTGTGGCTTCCAATGGCTCAATAAAATTATTAGAAAGACCTATTGAAACACAATTTTTCTGCCAGGCACTAGTGTAGTAGCCCGACTTATACTGTATAAGTCTATGATCGTCAATCTTTATACCATGAAACTTTTCAGCCTCTGCTACCGCCTCGTCTTCTGAAATAAAGTCTGAAGAAAAAACATATCCATTACCACGTCTAGATTGAGTTGGTATTTCCCACATCCATCCGGCATTCATGGCTATTGCTCGTGTGTATGGATGTATTTTTCCAGAAGAATCTGAACTGGTTTGGAATACGACAGCGGAGTCACATGGTAGATATTTTCTAAAGCTTTCAAACTCAATATTTCTCATATGAGAGGCTAATACTCTTTTAAAGCCAGATGCGTCAATGAAAAGATCACCATAAATTGGTGAAGTTAATGAACTAACACGTATATTTGTTATAAAGCCATTTTCGTCTACATTAACCTTATCTACCTCACCTTCAACAAAGTTTATGCCCATTTCATGAGCTATATTTCTCAAAAATATATTTAATTTGAAAGTATCAAAGTGATACTGATTAGTCCCATAATTCGTTACGTCTCTTCCATCCTGATCAATCTGATCAAGAACCTTGTCATCACTTAAGCCTCTCCAGGAGAGAGTATTTGTTAATAGTTTACTATTTTCTAATAGAAGTGAATATGTACCGAAGAATGACAAAGCATTGACGCCTGAAGTTGCCACAGAGTGAAAGTATTCTGGAGTATGATTTGTCCAATTCTCAAATTTAATACCATACTTATGTGTAATATCACAGTTTTTAACCATCTGATCAGGATGTATTCCACAATAATCCTGGAACCATCTCCAGTGCTCAGTGGATCCTTCTCCAACTCCAACAATCCCGATTTTATCGGAATACACTACTGTAACATTATAAAATGGAAAAGTTCTTTTAACTATCATTGCTGTAGTCAGACCTGCTGTTCCAGCACCGACGACAACAATATTCTTTTGATTAGACATTATAAACCTTTCTTTATTATTGTATAGCCAACTCCGTCGGATATATGGAACACACTTGATCCGGGAAGAGACTTAAAGTTTTCATGCAGGTAACTGTATGGATGTGCTCGTCCCAAGTTATACAAAGTACCCTGCTGGTGAGAACTGCTCAATATGATTGTTCCACCAGGATTTAGGTGATTATAGAGTTTTTCAAACATTCTGAAGTCAAATATGAGATAAATATTTAAAATTATTAAATCATAATCATAGTCGTAATTGTCATTTTCTATCGAAAAAAATGAAATCACATTATCATCGTCTACTTCCTGCGAAGTTAATTCTTCCATATAAAGAAGTTGTAGAGTATTTATGATATCTACTGTTTTATCTGAATATTTATTTAGAATAAGATCTATTATAAAAAATGCATCACTTACAAGTATTTTACTAGGCGCTACCAATGACGTAAACATGTCCAGCACTTGACAGTGGTGCTTGAATAACGGATGAAGAAGTGAAGTTTCATCACATAGGAATTCATAATAAACTAGATCTCCAATGAGACCTATAGAATGCCTAGACCGATCCATACCTAAGGTAACTTCTCTGTCTATCACACTAGAACACGCTTCAGCTATCTTGCGTGTGTTATATTCATAACTAACACTGTTTGTAATGGTCGAAATAAAAGAGTATATTTGATCTGGAGTAATTTTATCAGGCATTTTCCACCATCGCTTTAAGCAGGGTGTAATAGTAGTAACTTCTTTTAATAGAAGCTTCTTTAAGGTTGTATTCAGAGACTATGTTCAACTCTAATTCAGTTAGATCATTAGATTGACCTAGTTCAGTAAAGTTAACTAACTTAGATGCATTAAGTACATCTTCAAGAGAGTAGTCATCAATTAAATTTGGGTCTAAACCACAATAAACCAACAGAGACACCATATTTTTATATTGGTATTGATAATCGTCAATTAAATTATAAGCCATATTCGTTATCCTCTAGAAATGCGTAACCAATACCCTGCATGAGTAAGCAGTGCTGGTAGGGAATAAACTTTCCGTCAGCATATTCGATTCCATCTTCAGTTACCCTTCTAAATACAGATTGACCGTTTTGATTCGGAGTTGCTAGCTCACTTTCCATAATCAACTAAACCATGTTACCAAAGAGTATTTAACAGTTCCGTCATCAACACCCACCGGCATAGCTATATGCATGTAGGGGAAGTTGGATGGGAATAAAACGCATCTTCCAGCTTTAGGCTTAATTTCTAAATCAAATTTAGGAAATACTAACTCTCCACCAGTAAAGTCATCATTTAAGAATGAAACCAGGCTCATAACACGTCTATTACCTGGGCCATGGTCGTGATGTGCCCGGTATTCTGCTCCACTTCCATACTTCAATACCCTATATGATTCATCTGCACTTAGGTCTAACTCGTTTTTCTCTCTGTAATCCCAAACAGTTTTATCTACTTTCTCAAATATATCCTTCCAGCTATTAGCTATCTCTAAAACATCATTATCCTGTATATTTGAGGCGTTAAGGGGCTCTAACTCACAAGTCATGGATGTTCTGATATCAGATATGTAACCATCTCCTACTTGAGCCCTTAACCACATTAAATAACCAGAATCTTTTTCGCATTCTGTATTTAACAATTCCATAAAACGTTCAGACGAATGCTGTGAATAAACATCATCATATATAAATACGCATGGAGCTACTTCTTCGTGTATCATTTTTTCCTCTTTTTGCCATTATAATATCACACTGGTCTAGATTAAATCAAGCTATAACTTGGCTGATCTTTGGTATTTCTCTCTATCAGAAATCATTTTACCTACATACTGAGGACCTTCGGTGAAGAACCAGTGACTTTTATCAACAAAATGATAAAATATCATTGCCACCTCATTTGTCTTTGGATTAGGAAATTTTGGTCTCCAATGATACTGATCTTCTCCATAATAAACTATAGCCTCGTTTGGATTTACGTCAATTTGTTTACCCTCTATAAATATAGGCCATGGATCATCATACGAAACGCATAGGTCAATCGTATATGTGCAAGCGTTGTCGTCTATATGACTGTCGAGACACGCCCTGTATCCCTTGTAAACCGAATATATGCAATATGAAGCCTCTATGTTTGGATTGTTAAATATTTCTCTTGCGACAGGCACTAGTTTTTGATGTGAATCAAAAAAAATTTCACTCTTATCAGATCCATTAGAGTGATGAGTGACTCTACCAAAACCCGTATCATAGTTAAAATTATACGACTGTTCCCTAGCGTTCTCAAGATATTTCTTTAAGCTAAGAAAATATTCCTCTTCAAACACCGGAGAAAGAACCCAAGCCTCAGGTCTTATCGTTAATGTTCTCCCAGATCTTTTATCAAAAAATTTATCAGACACTTAATTTATTTGATCCTTCAGACTCTTCTTCGGTGGTTTCTTCACCAAATAGTTCTTTATTAACAACATCTTGATTTCTATCACATAAATAGAATGTACTAATTATCCATTTGTCGGACGAGTACGCCGTATTGCCTTGGTGCGGATGCGTCCACGCTGCGGGGAATATCGCTATTGTACCAGCCTCTGCAGCTATGCTTACGTCATGCTCAGGAAAGGATGTTTCTCCACCACTCTCAACCGTATTCAGATATACGATTCCGGCTAGCACCCTATCCATTATTCCACCGCCAGTCCAAGGCGAACCATCCACATGTTGCCTATAAAAGCCGACATTCTGTATGTATCTCTGAAGCCTAAACCCTGTGTCCCTTATACCGGGCCAATTCCATAGTTCTCTATATGTGTTTTGATAGAGGGCTACAGCTGAAAAAAGTTTTTCTGCTATAACATCTTCATAAGAACCAAAAGGCTCTAATGGAACGTCTGTCTCAGAAAGTGCGTATCTGCTGAAACTAAAATCCATACTATTTTTTATATACGGATTAACTCCACCTATAGTAGGCCCAGGCGAAAAAAGCTTCTCATAGTATTTCAAGCACTCGCTAAGAAGTCCATCACAAACCGATTTCGGAATTGCATTCTTAACTTCCAGAATATAAGAAGACTTTCCTCCCACAAAATTGTATTCCATTTACTGTTCCCTTCTAAATAAGAAGCTGATACGCATCGAGTAGTTTCCTAAGTTGAAGCTCAACTATGTAGTTTTTATCACCCTCTTCAAGGGTGGGGTACCACTCTATTATACCATCGTTAACGCTCATTGTGGAGGGATTTACGCCAAGAATTAGACATAGTTTATATATATCATACTCTAAAATCTTCTTTGCTGAAGATTTGGCAGTTGCTTTTAACTCTTCGTCTATTGAAAAATCCATATTATCATATAGATGCTTCGACGGCCTCTATTAAATCTATTTCCTCAAGACATCTTACAAGCTCATCTTGTGTGTCTTTAAATACATCTTCAATGTTTACGTCTGGTGTAAAAGCTCCAGGATCGAAGGTTTCTGGATTAATTCCAAGTCTTAAAAGGTATAAATATACTCTTTGTAAAACTTGATTTTTTTGTGTTTGAAGTATCTCAGCTCTCAGTTCTGCAGAGAGTGAATTAAATATAGTCATTTCATCTCCTTATTAATTGGAATACGTACTGATAGTAACGTTTTTATGTGTTTTTATTGAAAATCAATTACTTTAGCGAAGTTTGAGTGTCCAATTTGATTCTGTACATTTCCTGGATCTCTAGTAACAACTATTATACCACCGGTTGACCCTGGATTAAATGTTCCAGATGCATTAAATGACCCACCAACACCACCGGCACCGCCGGAACCGCCGGAACCGCCCTGATACTCAACGTTTAGGTAACCTTGATTATGGCCAGCTGGATAAGGTGTACCGGTATGCCCGTAAGCTGGCAGGTTTCCACCAATACCATGCTGTTCAACGTATGCTGGATGAGGATGGCTTCCAGGTCCATGGTGTGCTGGATTTAGACTTGAAGTAGAAATTACAAATCTTTCAGGAAGAAGATCTATATATAACGGTGAATCAACTGGTGTGGTTTGGAATATGTGAATTCCGTAATTAGCGCTATCATTCCTACCAACATGGTGTATTAATCTATTTGTTGTATGGGACCCAGGATTATGACCTCGACCGTAGGCATTGCCGGTATGATTACCTGCACCAAAGTGGCCACCAGTTGCTCCACCCGGACCGTAGAAATCACCCTCACTAAGAGCTCCAGCATTTATAGCATTAGGTCCACTAAGCGGGGTTATTGGACCAGCAGCATGGTGGTGATTTCCGGCTTCCCAGTACGCTGAATTTTGTTGTGCACTATGATTTAGACTAAGTGGTCTCAGATACTGTATGGATGTATTAAATGTTGACCCCGAGGTGTGTTGATGGGTTCCCGCAGTATGGTGTACTGGTATTGGAGCATGACCGGCACCATAATTTACATAGTTTTGGTGACCAGTATGACCCTCAAATGCATTGGTTGAATGTCCCGTATGGTTTGGAACTGGACTAAAGTCAAACATGTGACCCAACGAACTTCCAGGAAGAGATATAGGTTGCTCAGAATGTCTATGACTACCTGATGTATAAGCTACAAGGTTCATATATCCAGTCGTACTCACATATACTGGTGAGTTATCAGCCCCATATGCAGCGTGGTCTCCAGATGGGTGATAATTAGCGCTGTGGCCAGATGAAAATCCGCCGGGATTATGGTCATGACCAATGGCCTGAATTGCAGCTGGTAGATAAAATAGAACAGCTGGATCTCCACCAGGATGGTTATAGTATCCATGGTTATGTGTAGTGTACGAAGTTCCGGTGTGACCAGCTGTTGATGGGGCATCGTGTCCCGTATGACTAGAAGTCGGCGCAAAAACAGCCATTCTATTGATTGAGTAGGGCGTCCCGACATTTTCATTATGCCGATGGCTTCCACTCGTATGAGCTGGAGAATTAACACTGCTGTTAGCATTAAGGTATGATGGTGAGTTATCGGCACCGAAAGCAGCGTGGTGTCCACTGGGGTGATAATTAGCAGTGTGGCCAAGCGATCCCCCGCCGGGATTATGGTCATGACCAATGGCTAGAACAGGAGTAGGCAGTGCTGCTAGAGCATGATGATCTCCACCAGTATGATTATAGTTTCCAGGATTGTGACTATTATAACTGTTTGCGTTGTGATTGTGATTGGATGTTGGGTTGGGTGCATGTGAACCGGCGGCGTGCGGTCCATGAGGATTATGGCCAGATGGATGCGGATTTCCTGGGTGGTGTCCAGCGTTATGGTTTGTATAAGGGTTCCCCGGGTGGTGGTGAGAAGGATGGGGGGTTGCCGCTATGTGGTTGGTGTGCCTTCCAAGAGTGTGGCCATGCACTTTGTTTGTTGCGTTGTGAACCGAGTGAGCATTGTGCGGACTTTTAGCACTTGGTGGGACTGGACCATGTGGATTTGCTGGGTGATGATCCCCATAATGGGTAGATGCTGAGTTGTGGCCTTCTGGGTTGTGTGTTGAATTGTGACCACTAACAGCGTTTCCATTGTGATCATGGTTAGATGTAGGATTTGGCGCATGTGAACCGGCGGCGTGTTGGCCGTGAGGATTGTGTCCAGATGGGTGCGGATTTCCCTGGTGATGGCCAGCGTTGTGGCTATGAATAGAGTTACCAGAATTTGGATCACTTCTTATAGTATATGGTAGATTAGCGTTTGCGCCGTGATGGTGACCCCCAGGGTTATATCCCCCTGAGTGATTTCCTTCATTGTGATGACTTGATACAACCGCATTGTGGCCGTTAGAAACATTTGCCGGATGTGGTCCCTCTGCATCTAGTAGGGACTTAACGTGAGCAGGTTGGTTTGACCAACTACTTCCAGCGGGGTGTGAGTGAACTCCAGAATTATATCCACTATATGAATTTCCTGTATTTGGATCGGTAGCAATAGTGGCTGGAATAGCAGTCCCTGCTGGGTGGTGATGAGCACCAGGGTTATATCCTGCGGGATAATGACCGGCGTTGTGGTGATTCGTTAGAACTGCGTGATGTCCAAGGTTAACATTTGCCGGGTGTGGACCCTCTGACTGTAAGACCGCTTTATTAACACTAGGCTGATTAGACCATGGGCTATCAGCTGGGTGAGAGTGCTGTCCAGCATTGTAGTGCGCCGTGTTGGAAGGAGCATTGTGAGGTCCACTATAATCTGTCGCATCATAAAATACCGGAACTGCCGGTCTAGCCGGTGAAAAATTATAACGAAAACTATGAGTTGTATTAAAAGCTGGATGTGGTGCGTTTGCAGCTGAATTATGAGCATTATGGACAGATGGATTTTGAGATATGACATCGGGGTCAGAAGCTGGGGGCAGATGATGGCCGGGAACAGCTCCTTGGCTTGGATCATAATTACTAGAAGTTGGTCCAGCGCCGTGATGGTGATATCCCGCATTGTAAGATGCAGGTATGTACGCTGCGTTGTGTGTCGTTATTCTATTGGAATCTGGTTTACTAAAGGGATTAAGAGCCTGAAAGACTCCATTCAGATATGGAACCGGGCTCGGATCATTGGCGCTACCAACAGCAGGATGTGAGTGTGATC